>Ga0164290_1000333_pt1 | contig 169242 bp, 152 predicted proteins | sample Micstemetagenome_FD_108782 | JGI IMG/M metagenome (GOLD analysis project Ga0164290, IMG submission 108782) | Contaminated culture microbial community from soil near Moab, Utah, USA - Microcoleus steenstrupii SON62 (Illumina Assembly) | ecosystem: Environmental > Terrestrial > Soil > Soil crust...
TGGCGGCCCGCAGGGTCCGCGAGATCAGGCCGAAGCCACGTGCGGGATGGCGGCCGGCGAACCGTTGCAGCGCCGCTTGCGCGGCGGCATAGCCGGTGACCCGGTACGGCCACCGGTCATCGTCTGGCAGCACCGCGACCTTCGCGTCGAGTCCACGCTTGCGGCCAACGAGGTGCCAGACGCGATGACCACGTGCGGCGTAGCCGCGCATGAGACCACCGGCCGCCGCGGCCGCCCCGCCACCTTCGTCCACCGTGCCGATCTGCGCGATCGCCAGTGAGCGCAGGCCAGGCTCAGGGGCGGCCAAACTCATCGCGCGGGAACAGGTCGGTGTTGAAGCCCTCGGGGCCCGGGTGCGCCAGGGCCGGCGTGTAGATCTGCGGTGGCTCGTCGAGCATCTCGTTCACCATCACCGACAAGTCGACGCCAGCCGCGCGGAAACGTGACGCGGTGAACGGATGGTCGAGGCGCGACTGGACGACCGAGCGATCGATCCCGATCGCATGTGCGCTGCCGATGGCGATTTCCCCCCAGACCATGACATGCGGAAACACCGCCCGCATGCTGTCGAGCGTGCGGGCAGTGGGCACCCACGACACCGCAAACCCGCCCGGCTTGAGGCGCGCGCTCACCAGCGCGAAATATTCCACTGAGTACAGGTGACCGGCATAGGCACCGTCGGGCCGCAGGGCGTCTGCTTCGATCACGTCGTAGCGCGTCATGGTCCTGGCCAGGTGCGACCGGCCGTCGCGCCGGTAGTGTTTCACCCGCGGGTCGTCCAGTAGGGCGCGCAGTCCCGCATCCGAGTCGCGCCGGCCAACCGCCTGCAACGCGGCCAGGACCGGACCGACGATCTCGATGCTCTCGATGCGCGTCGTCTCCGGCCGGGCCCCGAGCGAAAAGGCGGTGTTGCCCGAACCAAGACCGATGGCCGCGACCGTGACCGGGTCGGGATGCAAGAGCACCGGAAACGCGCCGAGCATGGTGTGGATGCCGCCATACGGCAGTTGGCTCTGGCTGCGACCATTCGCGTAAACGATCAACTCGCCCTCTGCATCCGGCCTGATCAGCGCCACGCCCGACCCATCTTCCTGGACGATCGCGCCCGGACCGATCACTCCGTGCAGGTGTGACCACAGCACGCGGCTGGACGGCACCATCAGCATCGTCGCCGCCGCGGTGGCGACGGCTGTCATTCCCGCCACCGCGCGTGATCGTCCCAGGTCGCGCAGAACCAGCCACAGGAAGAGGCCGGTCGGCAGCGTGAGCAGGCGCAAGGTTCCGGACGTACCCAGGAGATCGAGGGCCACACCTCCGGTGATGAGGGCACCCGATGCGGCGCCGGCAATACCCGCCGCCTGCAACCAGCCCACCCTGCGTCCGAGCAGTAACACATCGGATTGCACCGCCCGGTGCAGGCAGCCGAAGCCCAGGCCCATCAGGAAGGTCGGGCCCGAAATCAGCCACAGTGGCACCACCGCTCCGGCCAGCACTGCCGCCAGGGTCGTAAGATCCGCCAGCGGGTCACCTTCAAAGCGCGCGACACTCCACCACATCCGGCCGGCGCCGGGAAGTACCGCGACGCCGGCGACCAGCAGGCTCACGGCGCCGATTGCGAGCAGCGGGATCGCAGCTTGCAACATGAAGAACGCCCGCGCCGCGGGCCATCGCCGGACCCGCGCCGAGTTGGCCGCCAGCGCGCCGAGGCCAAGCCCACCGAGGTACAGCAACAACAGGACTCCGAACGTCCGCGAATTCGATCTGAGGATCACTCCCGCGAGACGGAACCAGACCAGCTCGAGCGACAGCGCCACGAAACTCGACAACGCCGCGGCCAGCAGCCAGAAGCGGAACCGGCGCGAACGCCGGGCATCGGGCCACGGCACCGCCGCCGTGGCGGCCGGGGTGGTCACCGGCAACGCCGCGGGCAGCCGCAGGGCCAGGACACCCGCCAGGACCGCGCACGCCAGGTTCAACGCCGCGCCAACCCGTGCGATGCCGCCGGCCGGCAACCCCGGCAGCAGCCAGGCCACGGTGACGACCGCTCCAACGGCGGCGCCGATCGTGTTCCAGCCGTACAAGGTGGCGACCCAGCGCGCCGGCTGGCGCGGATTGTCGGTGAGCATTCGCGCCGCCAGCGGCAACGATGCGCCCATGAAGAAGGTCGGCCACAGCGTGGCGCCGAAGCCGATCAGCGCCATGGCGGCCATCGACACTTCGCGGGTTCCCAGTTCGCGATACAGGACGTCGTAGTAGAAACCCACGCTCAGCAGGGCGAACGCGGCGATGGCGAGTTCACAGGCGGCAAACGCCCAGAAGCGCGCGCGCTGGCCGGCCCGATCCGCGACATAGCCGCCCGCGAGACTGCCGAGCCCGAGACCGGCCATGAACGAGGCGACGATGATGGTGGTGGAGTGGGCATCGGCCCCCATCACGAGCGTGAGCAGCCGCTGCCAGATGATCTGGTAGATCAGCGCCGTCGCGCCGCTGGCCACGAACAGGGCCAGCACGACCCGATGCGACGTCACGCCGGGTACCGCCGATCACGGGGCGCATCGGCGGTCACGCCCCGCAGTGCCGCCTCGATGCGGGCCACATCTTCGGGGTAGTCCAGCTCCAGCACCGGTTCGTGCATCACGAACGGCAGGATGCGCCGGCCGCCCATCAACCCCTGTTCGAGGACGACGTGGGGGCGCACGATGTCGACGTAGCCGTTCTGCCAGTAGACGTCCGGCAACGATTGCCGCGGCTCGCAGTACGGCTCGGCGACTCCCGCCACGTCGAGCAGCGGGTCCAGCCGGCCGTCGACGATCCGCCACATCTTGTACGGCGTATGTTGTGGCACGACCACCGACCGCAGCGAGTCGGCGTCGGGATGTTGCAGGAACAACTCGATCGCTTCGTCGATCCGCGCCACGGTGCGCACCGGCCCGGTCGGCCGCAGATGCACGACGCAGGCGGGCGTGTAGGCGTGGTGATCGCGCAAGGTCTGCAAGGCGTGACGAAACACCTCGAGGTCGGTCGAATGGTCCTCGGAGAACTCGGCCGGCCGACGGAAGGGCACCTCGGCGCCGCACGACACCGCCACCGCGGCGATCTCGTCATCGTCCGTCGAGACGACCACCCTGGTAATGTGGCGCGAGGCGAGCGCCTGTGCAATCGAGTAGCTGATCAACGGCCGGCCCGCCAGCATCAGCAGGTTCTTGCGGGGAATGCTCTTTGACCCGCCGCGCGCGGGGATAAGCGCGAGAATTTCCGGACGCGGCGAGCCGTGGCTCATCACAGGTCGACCACCTGGCCGGTGGCCAGTGACTGACGCGCCGCCAGCGCGACGCGCAGGCTCTCGACCGCCTCGCGTGCCGTGACGATCCCCGCGCGGTCGCCGGCCATGGCCGCGAGAAAGCCGTTCAGTTCATCGATGAACAACTGGTTGCGCGGGTGACCGGCGAACGAGCGCTGCTCGACCACGCCCTGCGGCGTGGTCACGACCAGCGACGCCGCGAGGAAGTCGATGCGAAGCGTGCCGTCCTCCCCGACGATCTCGCAGGTTCGCGACGACGGCCGCTGCAGGAAGGTGTGGTGCGCCTGCATCACGACCAGGCGGCCGTCGACGACGACCTCGAGCGTGGTCAACGCCGTGTCCTCCACATCGATCTCGAGGTTGCCCAACCGCCCCCCCACGGCGAAGACCCGGCGCGGCAGGCCGAACAGCCAGCACAGGTAGTCGAACTCGTGAATGTAGCAGCGCAACACGCCGCCGCCCAGGTCGGCGCGGGCGGCATAGGACGTCCGGTAGTCTTCGTAGGGATGCGCATCGGGAAGGTACTCGCCCATCTCCGCGCGCACCGAGATCATCCGGCCGATGGCACGCTGCTGGAGCAGTGCCCGGGTGCGCAGCAGGGCCGGGTGCCGACGCATCTGGTAGCCGACCGCGACCACCCGTTGGGCGGCGTCCGCCGCGGCGATCAACTCGTCGATGCCGTCGGGCGAATGCGACAACGGCTTCTCGACGAAGACGTGGCAGCCGGCGTGCACCGCTGCGAGTGCCGTGGACAAGTGTTCGCTCGTCGGGTTGCAGACGAACACCGCATCGGGGCGCTGTGCCAACGCGGTCTCCAGCCGGTCGAACGGCGTGACCCCGTACTTCGCCGTCACCGACGAGCCGGCCTCAACCGCCATGCCCTCGGTGATCACACCGTCGAGGCCGCGCACCCGGTGAGCGAGAATCTCGACCCGATCCCCGAGCAGGGCCCGCAGGTTCCGGACGTGGCGCTGGCCAATGCTGCCCAGGCCCACGACCAGGATCTTCACGGCGCGACCGGCCGGCGGGCCGCCAGGAGTTCGTGCACGAACGCGCGATGACGGATCGCCTGCGCCGCGGGATCCGCGCCGACGGGCGTTTCGAGGATCAGCGGGCCCTGGTAGCCGTTGGCGGCCAGCGCGCCGGCGAAGAGCGGCCAGTCGGCATCGCCGTCGCCGAGCAGGGTGCTCGAGCCGCCGCGGCGGCGGTCCTTGATGTGCACCGCGACCAGGCGCGGGCCAAGCGCGGCGAGGTCGTCGGCCGGGCGGCTGCCACGCGCGGTCGCGTTGCCGATGTCGTAGCAGACACCGACCGCGGACAGGCCGCTTGCGTCGATCGCGTCGCGCAGCACGGTGCCCGGAAGATCGCTTTCCAGGGCAATGCGGATGCGCAGGAACGCTGCCAATGCGGCGGACGGCGCGAGGGCATGAAGCACCGCGACTAACTCCTCGCGGGTCCGCACGGCCGCGTCCTCGATGATCGGCACCACCACGACGCTGGCCTCGATCAACGCGCTGCGCGTCAGGAGGCGATCGAGTAGCGCCAGATGTCGCGCCAGCGGTTCGGGAGACTGGCGTACCAGTGGCTGCGCGATAAAGCAATCGGCACACACCGTGGCCACGCGCACGCCGGACGCCGCCGACAGCGCCCGGATCTGCGCCACCCCGGCATCGGACCAGATCGGGTTGTCGGCCAGGCCGTCGGCCGTGATCAGCCACTCGATGCAGTCGAGCCCGCATGCCGCAGCGCGCGCGAACTCGTCGCGCCACGAAGACCACGGAAAGGCCTGCGGACGGCCGGCGGGCGCCGGCGACAGGCGTCCCTGCATGATGCCGATGGCATTCATCGGACGCGCCGCAACTTGTCCATGGCGGCGACCTCGCTCGGGTAGACCCGCTTGACGCCGTCGCCAAGCGCCAGTTCGACGGCGCGAATGTCTTTGACCAGCCGCTCGAATCCGTGGGGCTCGATCGAGGCGGCCTGATCGCTGCCCCACATCGCGCGATCGAGCGTGAGGTGGCGCTCGACCGCCGCGGCGCCCAAGGCAACCGCGGCCACCGTGGCCGCCAGTCCGACTTCGTGGCCCGAGTAGCCGACCGGCACCCCGTAGCGCCGGGCCAGCGCCGGAATGGCGCGCAGGTTCAGCTCGTGTGCCTGGCTCGGGTAACTGCTCGTGCAGTGCATCAGCACCAGGCCCTCCGTGCCCACGGTCTCGACCGCGGCATCAATCTGGTCGAGCGTGCTCATGCCGGTGGACAGCAGCAACGGGCGTCCCGTCTGCCGATGCCGGCGCAGCAGCGCGTGATCGGTCAGGCACGGCGAGGCGATCTTGTAGCACGGCGGATCGAACGCCTCGAGAAAATCGACCGAGGCCTGGTCCCAGCACGAGGCGAACCACAGCAGGCCGGCCTCGCGGCAGGCGCTGTCGATGGCGCGATACTCGGACTCGCCGAACTCCAGGCCATGCTTCAGGTCGCCATTGGTGCGACCAAACGGGCTCTCCCGCGGCGCCAGCAATTCGGCGGCCGAATACACCTCCGTGACCGTGCGCTTCTGGAACTTGACCGCCTGACAGCCGGCCCGGGCTGCGGCCGCCACCAGCCGCAACGCCAGCTCGAGGCTGCCGTTGTGGTTGATGCCGATCTCGGCGATCACCAGCGCCCGCTCGCCTGGGCCGACCAGACGGCCCCCGATCCGCACGCACTTCCCAGGGTCGTGGCTCACGATGACGTCCCCGCCGCCATTCTTGGCAGCAAAACCTGACGATGCGCAAGAATGCCGTCGCAAACGGCATCGAGCGCGGCGTTGCTGCCAGGTTCGAGCTCGTCTCGCGAGGCGATCCGCAGTCGGTAGGGCGGCGCCAGCGGGCTGGTGGTCCAGCCCATCGGCACGTGATAGCGCAAGAAGAACAGGTGCGCATACCGCCGCGCCAGCGTGGCCACGCCGTTGGGCGCCACCGTCGGCGCGCCGTCGGCCCACTGCGCGAGCAGCGCACGATAATCGTCACGCGACGAGACGTCGATCGTGAAGCCCTTGCCGCGATAGTGTGGCCGGCCGGCCACCACGACCGGGTGTCCGTCGGCGGCCGCCTCGATCGCGACAGAGCTGTTGTACGCCAGCACCAGGCTGGCGACCTGGCACAGGTCGCGCGCCGACGTCGTGTCTTCAGGCGGCACGAGCGTGAGCCCTGGCCCACCGTCGGGCCACTCGGACGCCAGCTGGTCGAGAATGCGTTCCCGGGTCAGCACGCTGGCCTCGGCCGGGTGGGCGCGGACGATCAGGTGTACCGACGGGCGGCCGCGAAGCGTCCGGATCGTCTCGACCAGCCAGTCGTGCACACCGGAAAACCCGACATCGCGGCCGGCCGTCGCGAGGTCCCAGGTCACGTTGGTAAAGGCCACGGCGATCCGAGCGCCGGCGGCAATGCCCCACTTCGCGCGCAAGCCCTCGGGCGTCGCTCGCGCCACGGCGGCGGTCTGTCGATAGGTGCGTTGCGGCAACTCCTCCAGGAATTGCTCGACCTCGAGCGCTTCGTCCGGCGACAGCTCCTGCGTCTGCGCGTTCGCCCAGGCGTCGGTCAGGTCCGGCGCCATGCTGTCGGCGTTCAGGGCATAGAGATGGCGATCCCACCCACCCTTGCCCATCTCGCGGCACACCACGGGCAGGCCCCTGCCACGCGCCAGCTCGAACGCCACGCGCCAGGCCAGGTGCGCGCCGCTCTCGACGACCACGATCTCCGGACACGTCTCGTCCAGCCAGCGCTCGACCGCTGCCACGGCCACAATCGCAGTGGTCAATAGCCGGCGGCGGGTCTCGACCTTCTCCGGTTCGTCACCGCGCGCGTCACACCGCAGGTAGTGGCAGGCCGAGACATGCAGCCACTGTCCCACCGGCCAGCCGCGCTCGCGATGCGCGGTCAGCTCGTGGTCAGCCAGCGCGGCGACGGTGGTCCGCGCGCGTGACAACGTGGTGTCGTCCACCAGGCTGCTCAAGCCGCGCCACGGCAATCCGCTCGCCGCCAGCAGCGAGCGCTTGTCGTGGTGGCAACCATCGCACCGTTCGCGGTGGCGCGAGTGAATGGTGCGTTCGTCGCAGATCGGCAGGTCGGGCAGGTCGCACATCAGCAATGCGGGCCGTGCGCCGCGGGCCGCCAGGGCGTGCGCCAGCAGGGCCTCGAGCACGAAGTGCCAGCCCCCGCTGCCGAACGTGGCGAACCCGATGATGGGGCCACTGGCGGCAGGCGCGGTCGGCCCGACCTGCATGACGCGCGTGAAGTCGCGCAGCAGGCGGCGCTGAGCCCGTCCGAATTGCCACTTCCGCACGACGCGAGCCGGCAAGTCGGCCAGGCTGGTCACGGGCCGGTCCACAGAAAGTCCTCGCGGGCGCGGTCGGCCGCCCACCGGGCCAACGCCTGGAGGTCGGCGGCACCCCGCAAGTCGTCGGCACTCCGGGCGTTGAACCGAATGCGGGTGGTGGCTTCGAGGTCGCGGGCATGGTCAATCGACAGCGACGACAGCGGCAGCGGCCGCAAGACCAGCGCGCCGTACGCGAACCGCCGCGCCAGGTCGTGAGCCGACGGCGACAGCGGCGCGAGTTGATCGAGGTCGGCAATCAACTGCAGGTAGTCGTTGCGATTCGACGGATCCACGGTGAAGCCGCGATGGTCGTATCGACCGGTGCCGGCCGTCACTACCTGGATGCCGAGGGCCGCCGCCTCGATGCCGATCGTGCCGCGGACCGTCAGGCAGTAGTCCATGATGGCAAACAATGAAAAGGTGTTGATGTCGGTGTCGGGAGCGATCACCGTGACGTGCGCGGGTAGCGGACCGATGCGTTCGCGGATGGCCACCAGTTCGGCCGCCTCGCCCTGGTACCGTTCCATGGCGCTCTTGGCGACATGCGCCGGATGGATCTTGATGACCCAATTGACCCGCGGGTTGGCACAAGCGGCGCGCACCGTCTCGACCAGCCAGTCCTCGTAGTTGCTGAACAGGTCTTCACCCCAGAACAGGGTCGCGTCCCAGACGATGTGGGGAAAGATCACCGCGGTCTTGCGCGCGGGATCAAGACCCAGGCGGGCCCGCAGCTCGGGGGCGGCGACGATCGACTTGTTCACCTGCGTGCCGCCGCGGCTGTACCAATCACCGGCCGCATAGTTGTCGTGCAGTTCCCGCCGCAAGGCCGCGTCGTGGGAAGCCGTCCACGCCATTGTCGTCAGCCACTCCCAGGTCTCGTCGCCAATCGAGCCATGATGTCGATCGCGATTGGCCAGGCGGTAGCGCTTCAGCATCAGCGAGCTGCTCCTGTGGGCGTCGAACCAGGTCAGCACGTCGATGCCGCGCTCCAGGCATACATCCATCAGCTCGCCCTGGCCGGTGTAGCGGTTGCCCATGAAGAGGGCGAGGTCGGGACGGGCCCGATCGAGGATGTGGTGGGCCGCATCGGCACGCGCCATGCCCGCCGCAAGATGCCCGGCCAGCGTGCGGCGCGTCACCTCGCGAGAGAAATCCAGGCGGCCGGCACGCAACGATCGAAACGTGGTCGAGAGCGCGAACTTGCCGACCCGCGCGCCGGCGTGCTCGATCGGCAGCACGTCGTCCACCGCGGCGGCCTGCGCGACCACCGCCGCGGCCGCGGCGGTGGGGACAGGCGGCGAGTAGTCTTCCCAGCGCAGGAACTCCGACACGCCGGCCAGCCGGTAGAATTTCTCGAGCGAACGATCGGTCAGCACGACCGGCGTGAAACCGGCCAGCTCGAGCCCCTTGAGCAGGCCCAACTCGATCTGCGCGCCGTGGACCGTGCCCTTGGTCACGATCAAGGCGCGCTGGATCGGCGCGCCCTTCGGCACCAGCCGCGGCGTCAGCGCCGCCGCATGCGCGCGGCGCCACTCGAAGTACTCGGACCAGAGCACCCGCTGCAACCGCCGGAACTGCGGGTTGATGACCAGCCGGCCCGCGTACTTGATGCGACTCACCCACTGATCCAGGCCGGTGGCTTTCAAGGCTCGCTTCACGCCGGCCCCGCTGCCCTCGCCGCGCGCGGGACCGGCGACAGGTCATGTGGGTGCTCATTGAAGTCGCGATGCCCGAACGACCCGGTCCAGCGCGGGTCGATGCGGGGTGAGGCCTTGAAGGGCGACGGCCGCACCTGGAACACCACGACATCGCGATGCGTGGCCTGGGCCAACGTCCCACGATGCACGACGTTGTCGTCGAACACGAGCACGGTCCCGGCAGGACCCGTTACCACTTCCCTCTTCCAGCCGGCGTCGAGATAGCGGTCGATCACCGTGGCCGGCACTCGGCTGTCGCTGTGCAATGGCGCCAGCGGCGCCCCCAGCTTCGGCCGCCCGTCCACATCGGCCAAGTACTCGAAGGGCGCCGAGTCCGGCCCGACATCGGTGAGATACACCATCACCTTGATCATCTCGCGCGGGTGGTTGTCGAAATGCCACAGCCACGAGGCCTTCGGCAGCTGCCGGCTCACCGGACTGCGGTAGACGTAGACCTTGTCGACCAGCACGCAGGAACGGTAGACGGTGCGCTCGAGCTCATCGAGCAGCGGCTCACACAAGTCGTGCAAGCCCTCGATTGCAAACGGGTCGCGGAGCTTGATCGAGATGACCTCGCCGGCGCGGACCGCGCCGACCTCGCTGGTGCGCGGGGCCATGGCCTCGGGCGACACGGCCGGGAAGAAGTCGCAGTTCGCTGACCACTCGAGCGCCGCCGCGGCCCCTCGCGCGACCGTCGCGACACGCCGGGTGAAGTCCTCGGGCAACGCGAACAACGCCGGGTCGCCCGGCCGAATGGCCATCACACCCACGTCGTACACCGAGTGAGCCGCCGCCGCTCCCGAGGGACCGGAATAGGATCGGCGCGCCTGGCGATAGTGCTTCGAATAGCGATGCAGAATCAGCTTGCCGCGCAGCAACGGGCCGGCTTCGCGCCGGCGGCGCTGTGCGTACGCGAGCGTTCTCCGGGCCAGTGTCAGCCATCGTGTCACCACGATCGGCCCCCGGCTCGGCTGCGTCGCACCCTCACGCCCTCACCGGACGCTTTGAGCGCCGGTTCGACCAGCGGCGCCACAATCGCTCGGACCACTGTGAAACCGGCTGGCCATGAACGGTCACGCGCGCCTCTTGCATGCGATGCCTCCAGAGATCGAACTGCGCGCGTGGCTGGCGGCGTACCGCGCGCCACAGCGCCACCGCCGGGTGCCGGTCGGCGCGCTCGAACCACTCGCCGGCCGCCTGCCAGCCAACCCGATCCGACCACATGGCGTAAGCGGCCATCCGTCGGCGGCGCCCCGGCCGTGCCCATTCGCGGCCCAGGGCCAGGCACCGGCGGGCCTCGGCTTCAAACCCCGCCGCCGCGCACTTGCGCCCGGCGGCAAACACCAGCCGCGCGAAACGATCCCTCTCGCGAACGGAAAAAATGCCGGCGCGAGCGTGGCCCGCGATGCGGCCCAGCACCTCGGCATAGTCCTGAAGTTGCCTGCCGCGCGCGCCCCCCTTCGTGCGCCCCTCGATCCGATGGGTGCCGCGCATGTCGGTCAGGACGATCGGGCAATAGTGCAAGCGGACGCCCTGCGCCGCCAGCCGGCATTCATATTCCCATTCCGGCTGGACCGAGACGTTGAGCATTGGGCCATTCGCCTCGATGACCGCCCTCCGGAACAGGGGGGACGGCGAGGGCCAGATCTTGCCGGCGAGGACTGCCGGGAACAGCGTCTCGAAAGCCTGACCCGATCGGCGAGCCGGCACGCCGGACCACGGCTCGCCCAGGACATACTCGCGCGCCTGGCAATACGAAATACCGCATTCCGGATGCGCACGCAGGCCGGCAACCTGATGCGCGAACTTCTCAGGCATCAGCAGATCATCAGAATCGAGGAACTGGACGAACTCGCCGCTGACCCTCTGCAAGCCGGCATTGGTCGCCCCGGCAAAGCCGGTGTTGGCCTGGTGCGCCACCACGACGATCCCTGGGTGGGCCGCCGCGAAGCCATCGCACACGGCCGCCGTCTCGTCGGTGGAGCCGTCGTCGACAATCACGACTTCGATCGGCCGATAGGTCTGCGCCAGCACGCTCGCCACGGCCTCGGCCAGCAGCCGCGGCCGGTTGAACACCACGATCACCGTCGACACGACACCGGGGCGAATCCGCGTCACGGCACACCCCGGCCCGCCAACTCCTGGAACCGGCGGTCGCCGGCCGCCGCCAGCGCGTCCCACTGACCCGACCGCACCACGGTGCCGCCTTCGATCACATAGATCATGTCGGCCTGACGAATCGTCGACAACCGGTGCGTGATCACGACAATGGTCATGCGATGGTGCAGGGCTTCAACGGCTTGCTGGATGCGCCGTTCGTTGTCGCCGTCCAGGGCACTGGTCGCCTCGTCCAGCAGCAACACGGCGGGGCCCGTCAGCAAGGCTCGCGCCAGCGCCAGCCGCTGGCGTTCGCCACCCGACAGCAGCACGCCGCGCTCGCCGACCACGGTGTCGAGACCATGGGGCAATTGCGCGACAAAGTGGTCGGCAGCCGCCGCGCGCAGCGCGCTCCACAGCTCGCTCTCGGAGGCCCCCGGACAGGCCCATTCGAGATTGGCCCGCACGGTGTCGTGAAAGAGGAACGCGTCTTGCGGCACATAGGCCACCCGCCGGCGCCACGACGCCAGGTGATCGGCCCCAAGCGGCTCGCCGTCGATCGTGATCCGCCCGGCGCCGGGAAACAACAGTCCCATCAGCAGGTCCGCGATGGTGCTCTTGCCTGAACCTGATGGTCCGACGATGGCGGTCGTCTGCGCGACGGCAATGGTCAGGTGCAAGTTGGCCACTGCCGGCGCCTCGCGATGGGGATAGGCGAACGACACGTTCTCGAACCGGATCGCGTCGGCCAGTGTGACGTCACGTTCGGCCGCTGCGGACGGTTCGGCGGCGGCCAGGCACGCTTGTTCCAGGCGATGCACCGCATCGACGATCGGCAGGGCGATTGCCAGGCCCTGCAGCAGCCGGTAGGCGGTGATCAGCCGCGGCATGAGCCGCGCGAAGATGAACAGGAGTACCAGGAGCAACGCTGACTGCACGTGCAAGATCGCCGATGACACGTAGACGATCATGGCCAGCAACACGGTCGACCCCAGGTCGAGAGTACGTTGCAGGTCGGTGACCGCGGCATCCACGTCGAGGCTGACCGCGCGCGAGGTCTCGGACAGGCGGATGAAATCGGCGCGGTGCCGATCGAGGGCACCATAGCTGCGCGCCAGCTTCATGCTGGCGACATGCTCCCCGATCGCATCGTGCAGGTCCGCGCGGGCGCCGGCGGCGCGGGTCCCGGCGCTGCGCGACCGGTCGAGGGCCCCGCGAACACCCCACGCGAGGGCGGCGGCGCTGCCGAGGACCAGCACCGCCATCGCCGTCGACAGGCGCAAGGCCAGGGCCAGGTAGACGACGGCGACGGCCACCGCGACCGCCAGATCGGTCAGTTGGGTGATGGCCGCGCCAACGCGGCCGATCTCGCTGGTCAACAGATGCGCGAACTCGGACGGGCTGCGGGTCACGAGCATCCGCCACTCGGCATTCGCCATCGCCCGATAGAGGCGAATGCGGTAGACGCTCACCAGTTCCTCGCGAACCGAGGCCGTCAACATGGCCTGCCGCCGTTGCACCGCGATCCGCAGGCCGGTGATCGCCACAAACAAGACCAGCACTCCGCCCAGTGTGGGCTCAATTCCAACTGCGGCGAAACCAGCATGCAGCCAGCCTTCGGCTCGCGGCAGGGGGCTCTCCTCCACCACGCCGACCAGCCCGAGGAGCGGCGCGAGCAGCAGGACCCCGACCCCTTCGGTGACGGCCAGCAGCAGCAGCAACCCGATGGCCCGTGTGGCCTGGCCGGGGGCACTGGCCACCATCTCGGCCCACAACGCCTTCGCGGCCCGCCACTGCACGAAGGCGTCAGCCCAGGTCCTCATGCGGGCAGACCCGTCCAGGACGACCAGTGCCGCAGGAACTCGGCCTTGGACCAGTCCCTCACCACGATGCGGGGGATTCGCAAGGGATCAACCCCGGGCTGGACGCTGCCGGGTTGCGCCGTACAGGCGAGGCTGATGCCGGCCCGACGAGCGAGCCTCGCCGTCGCGCCAGAGACATCGTCCGGGCCGCCAAACGGATACGCGAAGGTCTCGACCGCCCGGCCGGTGAGCGCCTCGAGCGCGTCACGGCCGGCGGTGATCTCGCGCAACTGGAGGTCGGCGGGCAACTGCGCGAGCGAAGGGTGCGAGTCGGTGTGTGAACCGATCGTCATCTGGGAGGTGTCAGCCCACGCCGCCACGTCCGTGGCGTTCAATGGGCGATGACTGTCGCGAACACGGGGCTGTGCCCCGCCGAGATTCGCCAGCGCCTCGAGGGTGTGTTCGCGAGACTCGCTCGAAAGCACGCGCAACCCGCGGCACAAATCGATGTAGACGCGATGCCGCGCGGTGGGACAGTCGCGGTCCTCAACCGTCCACCCGGCGTCGCGGGCACGATCGTCCGCGGTGTAGATCGCGGACGATCCCAGGTCCCATCGCAGCTCCCGCCGGCCGATCGGCAGGTGCAGCTGCGCGGGCAAGCGGCCAGGCTCCAGCAACAGTTGTTCGAGCCGGTCCCACCAGAACTCCTGGTGATTCCCGAGCGGGCCGGTGGCGATAAAAATGGTCGCGGGCACGCCTGCCTGCCTGAGCAGCGGCAGGGCGCGGTCGAGATTGTCGGCGTAGCCATCGTCGAACGTCACCGCTACGGCGCCTGGCGGCGCGGCGCCACGCTGCGAGCAATCGACGAGTGCCTCGAGGGGCATGGGCCGTCCCCGCTCAACCAACACGGCGAGATGATCGGCAAAGCGGGATGGCGTGACGGCCAGGCGCTGAGGGTCGGTGACGGTCTCGGTGACTCGGTGGTACAGCAGGACGAGACCACCGGCCGGCCAGCGCGGCCAGCCGATCGATCGACGCAACGATTGGGAAAGGGACGTCACAACGGCGGCCGGAGAGGCAACAAGACGGAGCTTCGCCCTCTCAGTCACAGTAGGCAGCTAGCATTGTCTTTCAAAAAGGATCGGCGTGAAAGGTCGCGGGCGCGTGGTCAGTCGCGAATCTCAACCCGCGGGACGTAGGTGATCCATTGGCCGCGAGCCCGGCGGAAGGCCTGTTCCTTGGCGAAGATCTCGTCGGCGTGATTCCATGCGAACAACAAGGCGTAGTCAGGCCAGTTGAGCGCGAACGCCTCGTGGGCGGTCACCGGAATGTGCATGCCGGGCGACAGCTTGCCCTGTTTGATCGGGGTGGTGTCGGCGATCAGCTCCAGGTCGCCGGGGCCGATGCCGCAATAGTTGGTGACGGTGGTGCTTTTCGAGGTGGCGCCGTAGCCGGCGATTCGCCGGCCCTGCCGGCGCAGGTCGTCGAGCAGGTCGCGCAGTTGCGCCCGCGAGCGTTCGCACGCCTCCCGAAAGCGTTGATAGGTTTCCGGCCGGCCAAGGCCCTGTGCGTGTTCGCGAGCGATCAGATCGGCAACGCCGGCGGCAGGGATGTAGGTCCCCGTCCGTGCCCACACGCAGCGCAGCGAGCCACCATGCGTGGTCTGCGGCAGGACCTCAATCAACTGCAGGTCGTGCCGCGCGAACGCGCCGGCCAGCGTCGTCGCCGAAAACATGAAGACGTGCTCGTCGTAGATCTGGTCGTAGGCCGTCTTGGCGAGCATGTCGCCAAGGTAGGGGTCCTCGGAGATGACGATCCCATCAGGAGCGAGGAGCAGCGCCAGTCCGGCCGCGACGTCGTGAATCTGCGGCAGGTGGCACAGGACGTTGGCCGCGACAATCGCGTCGGCGGGGCCATGCTCCGCCAGCACGCGTTCGGCAAGGGTCCGGCTGAAGAACTCGCCGAGCGTGGTCACCCCCGCCGATCGGGCCGCCTTGGCGACGTTGGCCGACGGCTCGATGCCGAGATGGCGCGTGCCTGCCGTCGCCAGATGACGCAGCATGACGCCGTCGTTGCTGCCAAGTTCCACGACGAACGGGTCGAGCCGTCCGGCCGGCACGCGCCGCATCACGAATTCGGCCAGCGACTGGAAGTGCGCCGACATCCGCCTGGAGGAGCTCGAGAAGAATGGATACGCGGCGTGAAACATCTGCCCGGCGGGCGGCTGTTCGAACAACTGAAACATGCCGCACCCGGCACAGACCGCCGGGGTCAGCTCGAAGAAATACTCCGCTGGGATCTGTGCCGCGGTCAGAAAGCCATTGGCAATCGGCATGCGGCCGAACGACATGAACGGTGTCAACGCAATACCGCACACCCGGCAGTGTCCTTCGCGATCAGCCGCGGTCATGGGGCGAGGCTTCCTGGCGCAGGCCGCCGAGCAACTCCAGCGTGCGCCGAATACCCGACCGCAGGTCGCCGCGGCAGGTGAATCCCGCCTGGTTGAGCCGCGGCATCGTCACGGCGTACGACAGCTGATTCATGGCCGCGGCCTCCACCAGTTCGACCTGCACATCGGGCACCACTTCGCGAATCAGGTCGACGACCTCGCGCACCGTCGCGTTCTGCGAGACCACGTTGTAGGTGCGATTGTCGAACAGGTCGTGCGCGATCACGAAGGCAATGGCCTGCACCGCATCGTCCAAATCCAGGTAGGGACGAAGTTGATCCAGGGCGGTGCGCCAGACGCTCAAAGGCTGCCGCAACGAGGCCTGCCAGCAGAACTTGTTGACGGCGGTGTGAAACCGCATACCCACCGAGGTGTCATAGACGGTGGCAAACCGGGCCACACAGTAGCGCAAACCGTGGCTGGCACCCAGTTCCGCCAGCAGCTGTTCAGCACGCAGCTTGCCGGCCGCATAGGGACTCTGCGGGCGCACGGCGCCAGGCGGGCAGTCGTCATCGACCGTCCCGTCCGCTACGGCATAGACGCTGGTCGTCGAGGGCAGGAACAGCCGGCAGCCTTGCGACGCGCAGGCCCGCGCCACTCGGGCGGTGCCCTCGAAGTTCACCGCCTCCATGCGGTCCTCATCGCTGTCACTCAAGGCCGCGTTGGTAATGGCGGCCAGGTGAATCACGGCGGCGGCGCCCGCGACGATCGACTCGAGGTCAGCGGTGCGAACGTCGCCCTCCACGAAGCGAAACGGCACCCCCTTGGGCAGACCGAACAGCGAGCAGTAGCGCTGCGTCGCCAGGCTATCGAGCAGTACCACTTCGCTGAACGGCTCGTCGGGCAGGCTGTGGATCAGTCGTGAACCGATGTGGCCGAGGGCGCCGGTAATGACGAGACGCATCAGCGGGCCATGGACCGCAGGTGAGCGACCAGCCGGTCGATGCCCGTGGTCAACGGGACCTCGGGCTGCCAGCCGCAGGCGTGGCGCAGCCGGTCAACCCTGGCGCTGAAATTCCGCCGGTCAATCGCGGCACTGTCGGCCGGCCAGGGCACCTCGTGAATCGGACTGCGGGGACCACCGGCCTGCGCCACGCGCTCGACCGCCAGCGAGAACACCTCGCGCAATGTCACGCCATGCCCGCTCGCCACGTTATAGGACGGCCCCGTCATCCCGGGTGTGACTCCACTCAACAGGAAGGCTCGCACCACGTCATCAATATAGACGTAGTCGCGCACGCAGTGCCCGCCTCCGTAGAGCGACAAGGCCTCGCCCCGCAGCGCCTGCGCCGTCATGCGATTCAAGACGCCTCGTTCAGGGGAAGACGGCGCCGAGCGGCTGGGACCGTAGACGTTGGCCAGCCGGAGTGCGACGCCATCAACCAGCCCGTGCCGGGAGGCCCACGCCAGGTGTTGCTCGGCCCACCACTTGTGCAGATCGTAAATCGTCTCCGGACGCGGCACGGCATCCTCGTCCGCCGGCAGCGGGTCGGCAAAGCCGTAGACCGAGGCCGTCGAGGCAAACACCACGCGCGGATGCCGGCGCCTGGCGGACGCGAGCATCGTCAGGTGCAGCAGCGGCAGGACGGTGCTCTGCAGGCTGGCGGCGGGATCGCGGGCTGCTTCGCCGACGCTGGTGTTTCCCGCGAGATGAAAGATGACGTCGGAATCCTCGACGGCCGGCTGCCAGGTCTCGGCGGCTCGGACATCGCCACGCAGGCACTCAATGCGGGCAGCAGTAGTTTGCAGCCCTTGCAGCAGAGCTGACCCCAGGTAGCCTGTGCTACCGGTCACCCAGACCGTCTTGCCGGCGTAGCCGGAGAACTCTGCGTCGCTCCTCATCCGCGCGGCCTGGTAAACAGCCAGCCCTTCAATTCACACTGCTCAGGGGCGTTGACGATGACGGGGCGATCGCCAACGATCAGCTCGCGGACCAGGTGCAGACCGGTGTCCCGCACCCGATCGAGCAGTTCGGCTTCGTTCAACTGTTGGTGCAGTACTTGGCGGCCATGAAGGCGCTGAATGGCGACGAACCCCGCGCCCGATACGACCGGGACCCGCGTGAGCAGGAAGTACTGGCCGGCGCCGACCGCCGCCGCCACCCGGGCCAGAAAGCCGCGCCAGTCCTGGATGTACTGGAGTGAGCCATTGACCATGACCAAATCGTAGGTCCGCTCCAGGCACCGGTCGTCGACCGACCAGGACACGTCCGGGTTCAGGCGCTGTCCCAGGCGCACCATGCCCGGCAGTTCCCGGCAGCAATAGTCCACCGCGAGGCCGGGATACAACGCGCGGGCAATCACGGCGTAGTGCCCGAGAGCGCCGCCCCAGTCGAGCACTGAGATGCGGGCACGGCCCACCGCGGTCAGCGCGAGCGCGTACGCGAACGACATGTGGACGTTGTGATGTCCGACTCGTCGTACCGCCGACGGGTCTGCGGCCTCGTGCGAAAAACCCAGCGGGCCCGAGCCATCGGCGTTGCGACAGAAGGCGTCCCACCGGGCGGCCTCCACCTCGATGACCGCAGGCGAGTCCCATCCGCGGTCGCCCTCGGGCAGGGATGTTGCCCAGCCGTCAGGCGCCAACTCCAGGCGTGGCTGCACGGATAGGGGCAACGGGGCCTGTCGGGGCACTGCCCATGCAATGGCTGCTCGGGCCGCAGGCCACAGGATGGGCGGCAGCCACGGCCTGAGCACGGGCCGCCAGCGCTCGACGAATCGACTAGTCCAGGAAGTAGGGTTCAAGGTTTGGCAGTTTGATCGAGGGCCGGGCAGCGGAATGCGGTTGTGGGGTGGCGCGGAAGCGTCGCCATGCGCGATCAACGAGTCCAGCGACGCGCCGGGGCACGCCCGCAAGGGCAGGCGTTCCGGCGTGCCGGGCTTCGGGGGCCAAGGCGTGAGCCTCTCTCGCGATCCATTGGACGAGTGCCTGTTCGATCCGCTCTCGGTCGGCTGCGGACAACGCCGGCTCCCACGAACCGAGTGACCACCGCAGTTCGCCGAACGCGTTCGACACGACAAACCGCTCGAACACGCTGGCCTGCGCGTTCAAGGCGGCCGTGAGCTGTGCTCCGCCCTCGTGCTTGACGAGGAATGGCAGATCGAGCGCCATGTAGTTGCCGGTCAGGAGCCAGTGCAGATGCATGTGGATTTCGAAGGTCACCGGATCGTGGAAATCCTGCGACCGCACTGCCGCCGCGCCGCGCTGGACGGCCGCCGTCCGCAGGACGTGATGCCAGGAGGTCCACCACGAGTGGCGCCTGGCGCCGGCGAGAAATGTGCAAATACGCTCCACCCCGGTGTCACCCACCAACGACGGCGGGCGATCATCGGCGATCGCGTGGTACTGCTGGCTCGTGGGCTGGTCGCTGTACTCGCCGTCCGGCCGCAACAGCCGCAAGACGATGCGCTTGCCGCCGCAGGCGACGAAGCCGGCATGGGCACTCAGAAACGCCAGGCACTGGGGAATCGCGTCGAGCAACACGAAGTCGTCGTTGTCGGCCAGCAACACGTACGGCGTCGTCACCCGGTCGACCGCATCAGCGAACTTCCGGTAGTAGGTGCCGTAGTCGCGGTCGAAGGGGAATCGGACGTAGGTGTAGCGCAGGTGAGGGTAACGGCTGGGTTGTTCCAGGTCGGACTGCACCGCCTGATCCGCCCCGCCGTCGGCAATCAGGATCGGGTAGGGACACCGCTGATCGTTCATGTAACGCATCCAGCGAAACGTGAACGCCGATCGATCCTTCAGGGTCAGGACGATCGTCAGCAAATCGTTCTGAGCAGGCAACATGTCGCTTCGGTTATAGACCACTTGGTCGCCTTGGGCAAACCGCGGTCGCATCACGCGTTGACGAGCACGCCCAGGCCGTAGCCACGATGGTCGGGCCGGCCGAGCATGCGGCCCGGCAGCCGGCCCGCGTTGATCCAGCCGTAGCGGTCGAAGAACGCGGCGTCGGAGGTGGCGAAACGGGCGAAGCGGCTGCTCCGGAACTGATCGTGACGGCCTTCGGCGTCGAACATGGGCCCGATGTCGTCGAGGGCGGCAAACCGCACCTGCGGCGAGATCGCAAACAGCCGCTCTGCCAACTGCAACTGCTCCGCCCCCTTGGGGCCATCGATGACCACGCCGATGCGGGCGCCTTCGCCCGCCAGCCGGGTCGCAAGCGTCGGCAGTGTGGCGCAGGCATCGCCATGAAGCAGGGTGACGTGCGGAAATGGCGCCAGGCGCTCCTTCGCGCTGCGGGCCCCGCCGCGCATCGACGACCAGACGTGCCGAGAATAGGTCTTCAGCCTCAGGACCCCCTGGACGCGCTGCCACAGAGGGTGCACCGACAAATCGACCGACCAGATCCGGCGCACCCGCGAGCCGTCCGCAAAATAGCGGGCAAACATCTCGGTGGACCCGCCGAATCCAGTGCCAGACTCCAGCAGGTAGTCGATCTCGAACTGGTCGCACAGCGCGCAGACACACAGGCCATCACTGAAGAGGATGCTGGAGTCGACCAGGTCGGTCATCGCCTGCGTTCGCGTGGCAAAGACCGGAGCAATGCGATCGGCCGTCGCGACGAATCGGTCCCAATCGGGCACACCGGTCATGCGGCATTCTCACATATCAGTGCGTGGGAGGACGTGCGAGCAGACGCAGCAGATGGGCCGCGACGATCTCGTTGCCGCGATCGTGCAGGTGCACACTGTCGAAGAAGACGGACTCAGGGGATAGCACCTCCCCCGCCGGGTCACGGGCCACCGGCCCGCCGGCGAAATACGGATCGAAGACCGCCGACAGATCGTGCAGCTCGAGGGTGCTCCGCGGACGCGCCATCACCCGCGAGTAAAACCCGGCCCGCGCCTCGGCCAGCCGGCCCGGAGTGACCGGCACCCGCCGGTGCAGCCCGGCCACGGGCTGAAACACCGCCACGAACCTGCCGCCGGCGGACTGCGTCAGCGCCGCCATCTGCTCGAGGTTGGCGAGATAGCGATCGGCGGCCGCGTCGAAGCGGGCCGGGGCAGCCGCCACTTCTTCGCCGAACCACGCCGTGCGGTACTTGTCCCATCGATGCGTCAGCTCTGGCAACCACGCGTCAGGCGTCAGGCGCAAGCCGCGGCCGGCCGCATCGACGATCTCTTCCAGGTCGTCGAACGACTCCGGGGTACCGGCCGGATAGGCCGGGCGCGTCGTGGGAGGGAAGTCGGCTGCCGCCGCGTCGTTGGCGCCACTGAAGGAAATGACCAGGGCTGGCCGCCTGGCGGCAATGTCGATGGCGAGGCGAAACAGCTCCTGGGTTGAAATCCACGATGGCACGCCGGCGTTGACGAAGAAGAACTCCGACTGCATCGCGTTCATGTACGACGTGATGGTCGTGGCGTTGGAACTGGCGTAGTAGCCAAACGCCGCCGAGCCGCCAAGTACGAACGCCAGCTTGCGGCCATTGGCGTGCGCGGGGCCGGGTTCCCGAAAACCGTCAGCGTCGAGGCTGCTGGTGGCGTTGGCCAACGCCAGGCGGTCGGCCGGCCGCAAGGGGAAGAAGAACAGGTAGTGGGGGTGCAGGTGCTTGGTGCTGAAAGCCGCGTAGGCCCGCTCCAACTGCCCCAGCGCCGACTCGTCGCGGACGATTCTCTCCAGAATGGCCACGCGAGCCTGCAGGAACAACTCGGCCCCAGCGACGACTGCCAGCAACCAGAGCATCACCGTCACGCCACGGGCCGCCACTGCCGGTGCGGACCAACGCCGAACGCTCCCTGTCGGCATCAGCTTTCAATAATTCTAACAGCTCGCCAGCGAACCGTCCGTAACGGCCGTGGCTACGGCGCATCGAGTCAGTGCGGTTCAGGCGGCTCGGTCCACCCGGAGCTCTCGGGCCGCACTACCAGACTGCGGACGATGAAGGCCGCGCCGAGGATGGCCAGCGCGCCGCCTACCCCCACCCCGACCTCTGGGGCGTTGCCGGCGATGCTAATCACGGTCATCAGGGCCATTCCCAGCCCCACCACGACGATGCCGACCGATAGCGCGCGGCCCGAACTGCCGCCACGCCCCGTCCGGTGACCGGAGCGGTACGCCCCGGCCGGCTCGGCGGCCGGAATCTGCCCGCGCTCGATCATTGCCATGCGCTCGCGATGCTGCATCTCGAGGAGCATCAATCGCTGCCGCAGGCCCATGACGACGATAAACACGCCAGAAAACACCACCAGGATGAACACGGAGGCGAGCAGTACTTCGGACGACATCAGGTCTCCATTCCTTGACTGGGGAGATTAGACTGGGCGCGCACTCCGATTGTTTCAGCAGGACAAGAGTGAAACAAAATCCGTGACCCGCCGCTCTAATCTCGACGACGGCGAATGAGGGGGAGCGAAAGCGGGGCGCCGGCAGCGCGCCAACGGCGCGGCGAGGTGGCCGAGCACGAGCTGGTCGAGCGGTGCCGTCAGGGCGACGAAGCCGCGTTCCGGGAGCTCGTCGAGCAGTACAAGGGACTGGTGTTTGCGCTGGTCGCGCGTAGCGTGCCCAACCGGGCGCGGGCCGAGGACCTGGCGCAGGACGTGTTCCTGAAGGTGCACCGGGGCCTGCCCCACTTCCGGGGCGACGCCAAGCTGTCGACGTGGATCTACCGGATCGCGATCAACCTACTCTCGCAGGAGCGGCCCGACCTGGCCACGGCGTCGCTCGATGAGGTCCGGCCGGGAGAGGACGAGCCGCGGATCAGGCCGTCCGCTGACGACCGGGCGTTTGCCGACTTGGCGCTCAGGGATCGTCTCGACAAGGCCATCCAGCGTCTGCCCATTGCGTACCAGGTGATCGTGAACGGACACTACCTGAAGGGACTGAAGTACGAAGACCTGGCCGAGGCGCTCAACCTGCCGATGGGCACGGTGAAGACGCACCTGCATCGCGCCAAGCGGCAGTTGCGCCACTTGCTCGAAACGGAGTTTCGCTGACGTGACCTGCGACCACCTGGAACTGCTGATCGAGCCGCTGGCCGACGGGTCGTACGAGGCCGGCCCCGGCGAGCGCGCCCACTTGGACACGTGTCCACGTTGCCAGGCGCGGCTGGCCAACGCCCGCGACATCGAACGCTGGTTGATCATGCGCGAGACACCGGCCCCGCCGGCGGCGTTCACCCAAGGCGTGATGGCGCTCGTCAGCCACGAACGGTGGCAGGCCGAACGCGTGGTCGACCTGGGCTTCAACCTGGCCATGGCGGCCGGCGTGCTCGTGATCCTGGCCGGCGCCGCCGGCCTGGCGTGGTCGCTCGGTTTCCTGACCATCGCCGTTGATTTCGACGGACTGCTGGCCGCGACGCAAAGCGAGCTGGGCGGCCGGGTGCTGTCGCAGATCCAAACCATCGGCACGGCGGCGATCGTCCTGACCATCGCGCTGGTGCTGTGGTGGTGGGCCGAGGCGGATTCGTCGTTCTAACGTGGCGCGGCCGGCGTTTGGCGACTCGCGCAGAACGACTCACTGATCAGCTCTGCCGCGGCGCGGTTGCCGGCTTCGTTCAAGTGGCCGGAGCCGAGCGGGGCGCGCGCGTTGTAGCCGCCATTCAAGTGCACTCCGCTCTCGGCGGTGTCGGCGGCGAGCCGCTCAGCGAGGGTGATCACGGGGATGCCCTGCCGTTCCGCGAAGGCTCGAATCCGGCGATCGGGGTAAAACAGATGCTCGACACCCAGTGACGCCATCAGCTCCTGCCGCTCGCTGGCCCGCGGATCGATCTGCACCCGGTTGGCCAGGGTGACGATCCAGAACTCGGCGCCGGTGGCCCGCACCTCCCGCGCGAGTTCCAGCAACAGCGCCTCGGTGACCCGCCACGCGTCCTCGATGACCGGGAGCGTCGGCGAGCGGTAGATCTCGTCGCCGAGATCCTCCAGCGCCGGGTCGCCCGGCGCGTCATCCTCTTGCGTCCGGACGACCAGCGGCCGCACCCATCCCCAGGTTTCGTAGAGTAACTGGGCGACCCGCACACGGTCGGCCGCCCAGATGCGCAGGCGCCGCCACCAGGGGTGATCCGCGGGGGACTCCAGCTCGGCCCGAAAGGACGTGTCGAGTTCGAGTTGGTCGCCGTTCAGTGTGAAGTACGGACTCTGTTCGGCATAGGCCGTCGGATTCAGGGCTCGGTGATTACTGAAAATGTCGTTGCCTGTGTAGAACGCCAGCATCACGACCTGCGGGCGATACTTCGCGGCGTGATGACGAAACGTGAGGAGTGCCTGCGCCGTGCCGTAGCCGGAGACGCCAAAGTTGATGACCTCTGCCCCCTGTGATGACCCGGCCAGGCATTGCGACAGGCTCGTTTCCAGCTGCGCGGGCAGCGTCTGCTCGAGGGGCACATTGAGGCCCTGGACGTAGGAGTCGCCAAGCATGGCCACGCGGAGGGTCCCGTCGGCAGGGTCAAGGGTTCGCTCGCGGTCGCGCAGGCCATCGCGGTTGATCGAGACCCAGAGCGTGTTCTCGTCGGCCATCCAGCCCGAAAAACCCGGCCGCAGAACCCATCCGCGGTTGGGATCAGGCATCGTGAAACGATCGTGAAAGACGCCACCGACCGTTCGCAGGCCGACCTCCACCGCGAGCAGCGCGGCGAGCGTGGCGGCAATCACGAGCAGCAGGCGGCGAGACCGGCGGGGCACCACGCTGATTCTGCCACGGCGCTGCGCACCGCGCCCGATGCCGGTAAGATAGCGGCGTGGATCGCCGGGGCCTGCGCCCGTTCTTGAAATGGGTCGGAGGCAAACGACAACTCCTGCCGGTCCTGCGCCGATACTACCCGGACACGTTCGGCGCCTATTTCGAACCCTTCCTCGGCAGCGGCGCCGTGTTCTTCGACCTGCTCGATCGCGGCGCGCTCGCCCAGCGGCCGGTCACGCTCAGCGACGACAACGCCGACCTGATTGGCTGCTACGCCCGCGTGGCGGATTCGCTGGACCTGGTGCTCACCGAACTCGCGCGCCTGGCCCACGACCATGGCGTGGCGGGTCGCGAACACTACCTGCACGTACGCGACCACCGCTTCAATCCGCGCCGGGCCGCATGGCGCCAGGGCGGCAGCGACATTGCCACGTATGGCGCCGACCTGGCGGCCATGCTCATCTACCTGAACCGCACCGGCTACAACGGCCTGTTCCGGCAGAACGCCTCGGGTGAGTACAACGTCCCGCCGGGCCGCTACGACCGCCCGCGCATTGTCGATCGGCCGTTGCTGGCGATGGTGTCGGCGGTGCTGAACCAGCCCTCCGTCCGCGTCGAGCGCGCCCGCTACGACCAGGCCGTCGCGTCGGCGGCCGCCGGCGACTTCGTCTACTTCGATCCGCCGTACGCGCCGCTCAGCCCTACCGCCAGTTTTCGCAGCTACACAGCGCGCGGATTCGGCGACGACGAGCAGCAATGGCTGCAGGAAATCCTGATCACGCTGGCGGCGCGCGGGGTCCATGTGCTGCTCAGCAATTCCACCGCCCCCGCGGTGACGCGCCTCTACGAAGGCCAGGCGGCAGCCGCCGTGGGATTACGCACCTGGCGCGTTCCGGCGCGCCGGGCGGTCAACTCCAAGGCCGAAGGACGCGGCTCGATTGAGGAATTGGTCGTCTCGAACGTACCCCCATCCAGGACATGACCCGCGTCAACGGTCCAGCCGCGACGAGAACGCCGCGCTGCCGGAGCACATCCGATCGCCGACGAGGCCGGCGGCAAGGGTATTGGCGGTCACGTTCCAATGCCCCGTCCCGGGCGGTGAATCGGGAGACGTCCCGCCGTGCAGAAAGAAGCCATGCGTCAGGCTGTAGTCGGCCATCGGTTCGGCCAGCGTGACGACGGGCAGGGCGTTGGCGACCGCAAAGTCGCGAATGCGGCGGTCCGGATAGAAGAGATCGGCCACCCCCAGTCTCTCGGCGAACGCCTGCCGCGCTGCGGGGTCGGGGTGCACCTGTTCCGCATTCGAGAGCGTGACGATCCAGAACTCCGCGCCGGCCGCAGCCACCTCGCGAGCCAGCGCCAGCAGCAGCGCCTCGGTCAGGCGCCACGCCTCGGCAATCTGTGGCGTCGGCGGCGGCCGATAGACCTCTTCCCCTCCCAACCCGCCCGCAATCGCCGGTTCCAGCCGAGCGTCGGCGGCCGGCGGATTGGGCCAGACCATGTCCCAACCGCGGTACAGGAGGTTCGCGGTCGCGATCCGGTCGGTGATAGCGATCCGCAGGCGCCGAAACCACGGCTCGTCAGCGAACTCGTCAACCGCCACCGGCGGGTGCAGCACCAGCTCGTCACCGCGAAGAGAGAAATAGGGTGTCGGGAGGTCACGCGACTCGTTCAACTCGGGATGATTGTTGAAAATGTCGTTGCTCGTATACATCGTCAGAACGACCACGTCGGGCGAGTACTTCGTGACGTGACTTCGAAAGGTCAGCAGCTGCTGCGCCGTGCCGTAGCCATTGACGCCGAAGTTCAACACCTCGGCCTGACGACCGGCCCGCGGCGGGCACGCTGTCAGCCGCGACTCGAGCAGAGCGGCAAACGTCTGCTCCTGCGCCACGTTGGTGGCTTGCAGATACGAGTCGCCGAGCACGGCTACCCGTACCCTGCCAGGATCGGCAGCCAGCGGGTGCTCGCGGCCGCGGAGACCATCGCTGTTGATGCGGACCCACATCGCGCCTTCGTCGCGGAACCAGCCGTCGAATCCCGGCCGCAACCGCCAACCGCGCACCTCGTCGGGCATGTAGAGCGATTCCCCGGTGCGCCACCAATCAGCCACCTGGAGACCGGCTTCGAAGATGACGACGCCGACCACCGCCGCCACCACGGGGACCAGGCGGCGCCACCGCCACCGCTGGCGGGCGTGGCCGGATGGCGTGGTCCCTGACATCGCGCGATTATCGTCGAACAGGCGTGAATCGGGCTGCGCGGGCCAACTCCCTCCGGTTCGGGACCAGCGTGACGTGCATCGCGCTGGTCGGCCGTGCTACGCTGTTCGGGACTTTCCGCGCGCGAAAGTGGCGGAACTGGCAGACGCGCCGGCCTTAGGAGCCGGTAGCCGCAAGGCTATAGGGGTTCGACTCCCCTCTTTCGCACCAATCACCTCCGCAAGGCCCGGTAGTACGCCCGGCCGTGTGATTTTCGACCATCACCAGATCACCAGATGAAATCAGAAATTGTCGACGTGAACGAAACCCGCCGTGACCTCACGGTGGAAGTCCCCAGCACGGTGGTTGACGAAGCCATCGGCCGCGCCGCCGCGAAGATCGGCCGGGCCGCCAAAATTCCCGGCTTCCGGCCGGGCAAGGTGCCCGCCACCGTGGTCCGCCAGCGTTTCAAGGGCGAGATCATGCAGGACGTCGCCGAAACGCTGATCAGCCGCGCCGTTGGCGAGGCGCTGGTCGAGCGCAGTGTCGAACCAATCGACACGCCCGAGATCAAGGACCTGGTGCTCGAGGAAGGCAAGGCGCTGACCTTCAAGGCGTCGTTCGACGTCGTGCCGTCGTTCGATCCCGGCGACCTGACGACCATCGAGGCGACCCAACCCGCGGCGACGATTGCGGACGAAGTGGTGAACCAGTCGCTGGAACGCCTGCGCGAGCGCGCCGCGCGTTTTGAAGCCGTCGAGACCGGACTCGTCGACACGGGCCACACCGTGGTCCTGAGCCTCGAACGCCGCGGCACCGACAAGGACGGCAAGCAAGGCGATCTCGAAAAACACGAACAGGTCTCCATCGAGTTGGGTGCGCCGTCGAATCCGCCGGGCTTCGATGCCGAAATGCTCGGCATGGCACCCGGCGCCACCAAGAGCTTCACCATCACCTATCCCGCCGACTACGCGGTCGCGGATCTGGCAGGCGGCACCGTCGACTACACAGTGACGCTCAAGGAGATCAAGAAGCGCGTCGTGCCGCCGCTGGACGATGAGCTGGCGAAAGATCTCGGCGAGTTCGAATCGCTCGACGCCCTGCGGGCGCGCGTCCGCGCCGACCTCGAGCACGAGGCGATGCACGCCGCCGAGCGGCAGCTCCGCCAGGATCTGCTCAAGCAGCTGGCGGCGCGCGTGCCGTTTGCCGTGCCCGCCTCGCTCGTCGATCGCGAAATCGACCGCCGCCTGGAAGATTTCGCGCGGCGCCTGATGGAACAGCGGATCGATCCGCGCCAGGCCAACATCGACTGGAACGCGTTCCGCGAAGGCCAGCGCGCCCCGGCCACCGAGGCGGTCGGTTCGGCCATCGCGCTCGATGAGATTGCCCGGCGCGAGAACGTGACGGTCAGCGACGAGGATCTCGACGCGGAGCTGCAGCGGTACGCGGAACAGACCGGCCACACCGTGCCGAGCATCAAGGCGCGCCTCCAGAAGGACGGCGAGTTGGGACGCCTCGCCGCCGGACTGCGGCGCGAGAAGGCGGTCAGCCACCTGATGTCAAAGGCACGAATCCAGAAGGGCTAGCTCAACGCGAGTAGCGCTGCTCGACCGCCGCCAGTATGCGGCCATCGATGCGCGGTTCGTCGGCGATCGTGAAATGCCTGGACTCGACGCTGGCAATGGCAGCGTAGCTTTGCGCCACCGCATCCGCCAGCCGTTCAGACGCCAGCGAACTCCACAGCACCAGACTCGCGGCCAGCGCGGCCGCGAGCGGCCGGCGCCACCCAACCGCCACGGCCGGCGACGCCGCCAGGTAGATCACGAAGGCCAGTTGCGAGATGTACATCGTGCGGTAGCGGAAGACCTCGAAGTGCACCACGCCGTTCAGGACGATGATCAGGAGCGCGAGCCGTTGCGCGGCGGTCGGCTTCGACCAGGCGAGCGCCGCCAAGCCCGCCGTCGTCAACCAGAAGGGCGCCTGCTCCCATAGACCCGACGCGCCCAGCCACGCCCCTTGATCGTCGAACGCCGGTAACACCGTGGCGACGACGTGCTTGAGGGGATTTTCGATCAGCATGACGGCGTACTGCCGCGCCGACAGGCTGGCCGAATCATCAAACTCGAGGAATCCGAGCAAGAAGCCGCTTTCGGGATAACTCGTGGCATCCGACCCAAAGAGCGCGAAGCGAAGCAGGCCGTAGCCGGCGATTGTGGCCACGCTGACGCCGAGGAGATGCGGCCGCCGGGTCGCCCAGCCGTGCAGCGCGGCGAGCGCCGGGACCAGGAGTCCGCTCTCTTTGCTCAGCAGGGCGAGTACCGACAGCGCGGCGACGACCGCGGCACGGGGTGGCAATTCGCGGAGGTACAAGTGCCGGACCAACACCAGCAGGCACAGCGCGACCATCAGCGTGGGACGGTCGGCGCTCCAGGTTGCGGCGGAGAACGTGTACGGCGACAGCAGCGCGGCCAGCCCCAACAGGAGCCGGAACGCGGCGGGCTGATGCCGGCCGACGCGAGTGATGATGTCGAAGACCAGGGCGATGACCGCCAGGTGCAGCACCAGACTCAGCAACTGGGAAGGGAGCGCCCACACTCCGAACAGCTGGAACAGCAGCCACTGCGTGGCCGACATCAGTGGCCGGTAGCCGTTGTTGCCAAGACCCCAGTCGCCGGCGAAGTAACCGAACGGGTGCGGGGCGGTCGCCACCGACGACAGCAGGAGCAGGTCGTCGCGGTTGATCGGCACCGTGAGCAGGCCGATTCCGTAGGCGGCCACCCCGGTGGCGGCCAATCCGGCGATGGGGGCGAAGAGCCCCGGCGGGGGCTCGGGATGGGGCACTGCCGTCACGACGCTTCGGATTGTATCCCCCGAACCACCCCACTGATGCCGCCCTAACCGCCGACCTGTCAGGGGGTTACCTCATGCGAGGTGACGCCACCGCCCTGCGGGGGATTGCACTTTCGCCGGTCCCGGCCGATAACTACAGAGGATGGGGCGTGGTACACTCAGGGTGTCTTCTTCTGAGAGTTCCGGCTTCCCAACCACATACGCATTGTTGATCCCAAAATTGATATGAGCGTCTATCAGAACCAGCTGGTGCCGATGGTGGTCGAACAGACCAACCGCGGCGAGCGCGCCTACGACATTTTTTCGCGCCTGCTCAAGGACAACATCATCTTCATCGGCACGCCGATTGATGACGGCGTGGCCAACCTGGCCATTGCCCAGATGCTGTTTCTGGAAGCCGAGGATCCGGACAAGGACATCCAGCTGTATCTGAACAGCCCGGGCGGTTCGATTACGGCGGGGTTTGCCATTTACGACACCATGCAGTTCATCCGCCCCGACGTGCAGACGATCTGCATCGGCCAGGCGGCGTCGATTGCGGCGGTGTTGCTGGCGGCCGGGACCAAGGGCAAGCGGTTTTCGCTGCCCAACTCGCGCATCCTGATTCACCAGCCGTGGATGTCGGGGCTCGGCGGCCAGGCCACCGACATCGACCTGGCGGCGAAGGAAATCATCCGGATGCGCGCCCGAATCAACGAGATCCTGGTGCACCACACGGGTCAGGACATGAAGCGCATCCAGGACGATACGGAACGCGACTACATCATGTCGGCGGACCAGGGCAAAGAGTACGGAATTATTGACGATGTCATTCGGAAACGGGTGTAACCTAGTGGAATCGGCATGGTAAAAAAGAGCGGCGACGGCGGCGAAATCTTGCGCTGCTCGTTCTGCAATAAAGACCAGAACGATGTCAGGAAGCTGATTGCCGGCCCGACGGTATTCATCTGCGATGAATGCGTCGAGGTCTGCAACGACATCATTGCCGACGACAACCGGTTCGACAACCGCGGCACGCGCACGTCGCTGCCGGCCCCGCCCGAAATCAAGAAGTTCCTTGACGAGTACGTGATCGGCCAGGAGCTGACCAAGAAGAAGCTCGCGGTCGCGGTCTACAACCACTACAAGCGGCTCGAAATCCAGAAACAGCCGCGCAGCCGCCACGACGTCGAGCTGACCAAGAGCAACATCCTGCTGGTCGGGCCGACCGGCTCGGGCAAGACGCTGCTCGCGCAGACGCTGGCCAAGCTGCTGTCGGTGCCGTTCACGATCGTCGACGCGACCACGCTCACTGAAGCGGGCTACGTCGGCGAAGACGTCGAGAACATCATCCTCAAGCTGTTGCAGGCCGCCGGCGGCGACATCGAGAAGTGCCAGCAGGGCATTGTCTACATTGACGAGATCGACAAGATCGGCCGCAAGGACGAGAACCCGTCGATCACCCGCGACGTCTCGGGCGAAGGCGTGCAGCAGGCGCTGCTGAAGATCCTGGAAGGCACGGTGGCCAACGTGCCGCCGCAGGGCGGGCGCAAGCACCCGCACCAGGAGTTCTTCCAGATCGACACCACCAACATCCTGTTCATCTGCGGCGGCGCGTTTGTCGGCCTCGACAAGGTCGTGGAGCGCCGCATCGGCAAGAAGACGCTGGGCTTCAAGGCCGAGATCAAGTCGAACAAGCACTTCGATGTCGGCGCCATACTCGAGCAGGCCGAGCCCCAGGACCTGATCAAGTTCGGGTTGATTCCTGAGTTCGTCGGCCGCCTGCCCGTCATGGGCACGCTGCACGAGCTCGACCGCCCGGCGCTGGTCCAGATTCTCACGCAGCCGCGCAACGCCATCACGCGCCAGTACCAGAAGCTGTTCGAATACGAGAACGTGAAGCTGCGCTTCACGGACGATTCGCTCGATGCGATTGCCGAGATGGCGCTGGCCCGCAAGATCGGCGCCCGCGGCCTGCGCATGATCATCGAAGACCTGATGCTCGACCTGATGTACCAGATGCCCGGCCAGAAGAAGGCCCGGGAAGTGGTCATCACGCGCGAAATGGTGATCAGCAAGAACACCGGCCTCGAAGTGATCGAAAAGGCCGGCTAGCACCAAGCATGTCGGGAACCGGGAGACGGGAACCGGGAACCGGAACTACCAAACGCCTGAGTCATCTTTCCCGACTGCCGACTCCCGACTCCCGATAGAACCCAACAATATGGTCGAAGTCTACGAGACCCTCCCGATCGTTCCCCTTCGCGACGTCGTCGTCTTTCCGCACATGATGATGCCGTTTGTCATCGGGCGGCCCTCGTCGATCCGTGCGCTCGAACATGCGCTCGGCAAGGACAAGCGGATCTTCCTGGCGGCGCAGCACGACGCGTCGACCGACGATCCGAAGGCGGAAGACATCTTCACGATGGGCTGCGTGGCCAATATCGTGCAGAGCCTGAAGCTGCCCGACAGCAACATCAAGGTGCTGGTCGAGGGCGTCGAGCGCGCCCGCGTGATCGAGTGGAAGGAAGACAAGGGCTTCTACCGCGTGGTCGTGAAGGTGCTGCAGCGCCAGAAGGACGCCGCCGGCGACGTCGAACAGACCATGAGCAAGGTGGTCACGCTGTTCGAGCAGTACGTCAAGCTGTCGAACAACCTGCACTACGACGCGATGATCGCGGCGGTGCGGGTCGACGACCCGGGCAAGCTGGCCGACACCATTTCGGCGCACCTGCTGGTCGGCATCGACGAGAAGCAGAACCTGCTCGAGATCGTCTCGCCGCTCGAACGCCTCAATCGCATCGCCGGCATTCTCGAATCCGAAGTCGACAAGCTGCAGGTCGACCGCCGCATCCAGTCGCGCGTCAAGAAGCAGATGGAGAAGGCGCAGAAGGAGTACTACCTCAACGAGAAGATGAAGGCGATCCAGAAGGAACTGGGCCGCAAGGACGACAAGGGCAACGAGGCCGACGACCTGAAGAAGAAGATCGAACAGGCGCGGATGCCCAAGGACATCGAGGAAAAGGCCGTCCAGGAGCTCAAGCGCCTGGAAGCGATGCCGCCGATGTCGGCCGAAGCCACCGTCTCGCGCAACTACCTCGACTGGCTGATCGCGGTGCCGTGGCACAAGAAGACCAAGGAGAACCGCGACCTCAAGAACGCCGAACTGGTGCTGAACGAGGACCACTACGGCCTCGAGAAGATCAAGGACCGCATTCTCGAGTTCCTCGCGGTCCGCGCCCTCGTAAAGAAGCCGAAGGCCACCATCCTGACCTTCGTCGGCCCGCCGGGCGTCGGCAAGACCTCGCTGGCCAAGTCGATTGCCCGCGCGATGAATCGCAAGTTCGTGCGCTTGTCGCTCGGCGGCGTGCGCGATGAAGCGGAGATCCGCGGCCACCGCCGCACCTACATCGGCGCCTTCCCCGGCCAGATCATCCAGATGATGAAGAAGGCCACGACCATGAACCCGGTGTTTCTGCTCGACGAAATCGACAAGATGTCGATGGACTTCCGCGGCGACCCGTCGGCGGCGCTGCTCGAAGTGCTCGACCCCGAGCAGAACAACACCTTCGCCGATCACTACCTCGACGTCGAGTACGACCTGTCGCACGTCATGTTCATCTGCACCGCCAACGTGCTGCACACCATCCCGCAGGCGCTGCGCGACCGCATGGAAGTGCTGCAGCTGGCCGGTTACACCGAACAGGAAAAGACCGAAATCGCCAAGCGCTTCCTGGTCGCCAAGGCGGTTGAAGGCTCGGGCCTCACCGAGAAGAACATCACCTTCGCCGAAGAAGCGCTGCAGACCGTGATTCAGCGCTACACGCGCGAGGCCGGCGTCCGTAATCTCGAGCGCGAGATCAACGCCATTTGCCGCAAGGTCGCCCGCAAGGTGGTGGTCGACGGGCCGAGCACGTCGGAGCTGATCACACCGGAAAAGGTGACCGAATACCTCGGCGTGCCACGGTTCCGCCCAAGCCTCGCCGAAGAGACCAACGAAATCGGCGTCGCCACCGGGCTGGCGTGGACTGAAGTCGGCGGCGAGATCCTGGTGACCGAGTGCACCTTGATGCCCGGGCGCGGCCGCCTGATCCTCACCGGCAAGCTCGGCGACGTGATGCAGGAGTCGGCGCAGGCGGCGATGAGCTACGTGCGCTCGCGCGCCGAAGACTTCGGCATCCCGAAAGACTTCAACCGGAAGGTCGATGTGCACGTGCACATCCCCGAGGGCGCCATCCCGAAGGACGGTCCCTCGGCGGGCATCACGCTGGCGACCGCGCTGATTTCCGCGCTGGCCCGCATCCCGGCCCGCCGCGACGTGGCCATGACGGGTGAGATCACCCTGCGCGGCAAGGTCCTGCCGATCGGCGGCCTCAAAGAGAAGCTGCTGGCCGCGCACCGTGCCGGCGTCACGACCATTCTCGTGCCGAAAGACAACGAGAAGGACCTGGCCGACATTCCGAAGAACGTGCTCGACGTGCTCAACATCCACCTGGTCAGCCACATGGATGAAGTGCTCAAGGTCGCGCTCGATGGCCCGTTGACGCCGCTGACGCCGACGCCCGATGCCGACATCGACGAATCGGCCGACGCGATTACGCACTAGGTTTTGAGAGTTACATCCGACTTTGTCACGAGCGCCGCGGGGACCGTCGGGTTCCCGAAAGACGGCGTCCCCGAGCTGGCCATGGTGGGCCGCTCGAACGTCGGCAAGTCGACCTTGATCAATGCCCTTGTCCGGCAGAAACTGGCCCGGACAAGCGCCGCTCCCGGCAAGACGCGCCTGGCGAATTTTTACCGGGTGGCGGTCGAGAGCAGGCCCCCGTTCTACCTGGTGGACCTCCCCGGCTATGGCTACGCGCGTGGCGGCGAGAAAAGCCGCCAGGAGTTCGATGCGCTGGCCGCGGAGTACTTCAGCAGCCGGCACGCCGAAGCGGCGCCCGATGGCGACGCGCCCGGCTCGAAGGCTCCGACTTTTTGCGGCGTGCTGGCGCTGGTCGACAGCCGGCACCCGGGGTTGGACGCGGATCGCATTGCCTGGACGTGGTTGAGCCGCATGGGCATCGAACGCCATGTGGTGGCCACCAAGGTGGACAAATTGACGCGTGCCGAGCGGCACCGTCATCTCTCGGAACTGGAACGGCTTTACTCGAGCCCGGTCACGCCCGTGTCGGCGGAGACCGGTGAAGGATTGGATGCACTGTGGACGCTGATCGCCAGGCTGATAACAACACGACGGTAGCAGCCCCGTCCGCCTCCGCTCGCGAGAAGACCAGCGAGCTTCGGCGAGACCCCGCCGAAGCGGCCTCCGGCCGCGAAGGCGGGCCCAACGAACCGACGACGCTCGACCTGTCCACCCTCAAGGATCTCAGCGTCACGGCGCTGACCAAGATCGCGAGGGACCTGGACATTCCAGGCGCGACCGGCATGCGCAAGCAGGAGCTGATCTTCGAGATCCTCCGGGCCCGGGCCGAAAAAGCCGGCCTGATCTTCTCGGAGGGCGTGCTCGAAGTGCTGCCCGACGGCTTTGGGTTCCTCCGTGCTCCCGACTACAACTACCTGGCAGGCCCCGACGACATCTACGTCTCCCCTTCCCAGATTCGCAAGTTCGACCTGCACACCGGCGACACCATCTCGGGGCAGATTCGCTCGCCCAAGGAAGGCGAACGCTACTTCGCGCTGATCAAGGTCGAGGCGATCAACTTCGAGCCGCCCGCCCGCGGCAAGGAGCGCGTCTTCTTCGAAAACCTGACGCCGCTCTACCCGCAGGAACACATTCGCCTCGAAGCCGACCCCGAGAACCTGTCGACCCGCGTCATGGACCTGATGACGCCGCTCGGCAAGGGCCAGCGCGGCCTGATCGTGGCGCCGCCCCGCACCGGCAAGACCATGCTGCTGCAGTCGATTGCCAACGCGATCACCACCAACCACCCCGAGGTCTACCTGATCGTGCTGCTGATCGACGAGCGGCCCGAGGAAGTCACCGACATGCAGCGCTCGGTCAAGGGCGAAGTGGTGTCGTCGACGTTCGACGAACCGGCCCAGCGCCACGTCCAGGTGGCCGAGATGGTGATCGAGAAGGCCAAGCGCCTGGTCGAGCACAAGAAGGACGTCGTCATCCTGCTCGACTCGATTACCCGCCTCGCCCGCGCCTACAACACCATCGTCCCGACCTCGGGCAAGGTGCTGTCGGGCGGTGTCGACAGCAATGCGCTGCAACGGCCGAAGCGGTTCTTCGGCGCGGCCCGCAACATCGAACAGGGCGGCTCGCTGACGATCGTCGCCACGGCGCTCGTCGACACCGGTTCGCGCATGGACGAAGTGATCTTCGAGGAGTTCAAGGGCACCGGCAACATGGAAGTGCACCTCGACCGCAAGCTCGCCGACCGGCGCGTGTTCCCGACCATCGACATCCAGAAGAGCGGCACCCGCAAGGAAGAGCTGCTGCTGTCAAAGGAAGACCTGGCCCGCGTCTACGTGCTGCGCCGCGTGCTGACACCGCTGTCGGCCGTCGAGGCCATGGAACTGCTGCTCTCGAAGATGAGCAAGACCAAGACCAATGCCGAGTTCCTCTCGGCGATGCAACAGGGGAAATGACGAAGAGCGAATAACGAAGAACGAAGGACGAATAACAAACCTTCGTTATTCTTTTTTCGTTATTCTTTATTTCACCATGAGCTCGTCGACTACCGTGAAAGTGGGCCTCACGCAGATGGCGTGCGGCGACGACCCGAAGAAGAACCTCGCGAAGCAACTGGCGCTGACGGAGCGCGCCCTGAGGAAGGGCGCGAAGATCGTCTGCACCCAGGAGCTGTTCCGCTCGCAGTACTTCTGCCAGAGCGAAGAACATCGCTTCTTCGCGTTGGCCGAAAGCATTCCCGGGCCCTCGACCGACGCGTTCTGCAAGCTCGCGAAGAAATACAAGGCGGTAATCGTGGCGTCGCTGTTCGAGAAGCGCGCCGCTGGCGTGTATCACAACACCGCCGCCATCATCGACGCCGATGGCTCGCTGATGGGCGTGTATCGCAAGATGCACATTCCCGACGACCCGCTGTTCTACGAGAAGTTCTACTTCACGCCCGGCGACACCGGCTTCAAGGCGTGGAAGACCAAGGTCGCCACCATCGGCGTGCTGATCTGCTGGGACCAGTGGTTCCCCGAAGGCGCCCGCCTCACCGCCATGCAGGGCGCCGAGATCCTGTTCTACCCCACCGCCATCGGCTGGCACCCGTCCGAACGGAAGCAGTACGGCGTGGCGCAGCACGACTCGTGGGAGCTGATTCAGCGCAGCCACGCGGTCGCCAACGGCTGCTACGTCTGTTCCCCCAACCGCATCGGCCACGAGTTCATCAAGAGCACCTCGGGCGGGCCGGTCGACAAGGATGGCCTGGTGTTCTGGGGCCAGTCGTTCGTCGCCTCGCCGAACGGGCAGGTGGTGGAACGCGCGCCGATCGACAAGGAAGCCGTGATGGTGGTGCCGTGCGATCTCGCGAACGTCGAGTTCAGCCGCACCCACTGGCCGTTCCTCCGCGATCGCCGCATCGACGCCTACGGCGACCTCACCAAGCGGTTTAGCGATTAGCACCCTTGGCACCCCAGGCACTCAAGGCACCTAAGGCCCCGAAGGGGACGCCCGCGGACCACGGCTACTCTTTTCCGGCCGAGTGGTTCCCGCATCGAGGCACCCTGATCTCATGGCCCCGGCCGGAGGGCATCTCGTTTCCCGATCGGCACCACGAAGCCGTCGAAGACATCGCCGGCCTCATCCGCGTCCTCGTGGCTCGGGAAGAAGTGCACCTGAACGTGCCCAACGGCAACTACGAGCGGCTGGTGCGCGAGTTCCTCCGCGCGCGCCGGGTGCCACTCGGCCGGGTCCGCTTTCACCACATCAAGACCAACGAATGCTGGGCCCGCGACCACGGCCCGGCCTTTGTCCTGCGAACGCGCCGCGGCAAGACCGAGGCGGCTATCGTCGACTGGGGCTTCAACGCGTGGGGCGGCAAGTATCCCCCCTACGATGCCGACGATGCCGTGCCGACGAGGATGGCCGAGAAGTTCGGCCTGCCGGTGTTCTATCCGGGGATCGTGATGGAAGGCGGCGCGGTGGACTTCAATGGCGCAGGGACCGTGCTGACGACGACCTCCTGCCTGTTGAACAAGAACCGGAATCCCCACCTTCGCCAAGGCTACGGTGGGCAGGCCCACGCCAAGAGGCGGATCGAGACCTTCCTGCGCGACTACTACGGTCAACGGCACGTGGTGTGGCTCGGTGACGGCATCGAGGGTGACGACACCGACGGCCACATCGACGACCTCGCGCGGTTCCTCGATGAGCGGACCATTGCAATCGGCATGGAAACCAGCCGGCGCGATCCGAACTTCGCCATCCTTCAGCGCGCCAGGCGCGCGCTCGACAAGGCCCGCGACCAGGATGGCCGCCCGTTCGACATCGTCGAACTGCCCATGCCGAAGCCGGTGTCATTCGACGGCCAGCGGCTGCCGGCCACCTACCTGAACTTCTACTTCGTCAACGGTGCCTTGCTGGTGCCGACCTTCGGCCAGCCCTCACGAGACCGCGCGGCCATGGCCGTGCTGCAGCGCCACCTGCCCCGTCGCAAGGTAATTGGGGTGGACTGCCGCGCGCTGATTTGGGGTCTGGGCGCCATTCACTGTTTTACCCAGCAAATACCGCGGTTCTAGCCTGGTCCGCTTTAAGTGATGTGGTGTCCGCTTTAGCCGGACCTGCGCCACATGGTAGAATCAACGTTTCCCTAGCGTGCTGGAAAGCGAGCCTACTACCGGGCTCCGGATCCAGCGAAAGGACGCTGACCATGAAGCCGAATATTCACCCGGAATACCTCGAGATCGAAGCGCACTGCGCCTGTGGCGCCACGTGGATGACCAAGTCCACCAGCAAGGACATGCACCTCGACGTGTGCTCGAGCTGCCACCCCTTCTTCACCGGCCGGCAGAAGCTGCTCGATACTGAAGGCCGCATCACGCGCTTCACCAAGAAGTTCGGCGCGCAGACGGTCGAAGCCCGCAAGACGGCCGACAAGGCTGTCAAGGAATCCAAGGCCAAGGCCGCGAAGAAGACCAACTAGCGACAGTAGCCGCTGGTTCGCCCCATCACACCGTCGGCCGGAGGAAGGCTGCGCACGAGCGCGGCGTCTCCGGCCGTTCTGCTAGGGCCTGACCGTGTCGGCACTGCAGACGGTGGCCGAGCCGTTCAGCCGCAGCGCGGCCGCCTGGAACGCGTCGTTGAACGCGGTCGTGCCGAAGTTACGTGGACACTGCGCCAGCACCGGCGTCGCGTCGCTGCGGTTGATCTGCAATTCAGTTCGTCCCCGCCCGTTATTCAAGGTCCCTACCGTACCAATCTGCTGTCCGGCCGTGACGCTCTGGCCGATGCTCACCTGGACATTGTTGACGTGGTCATAGGCGATGTCGAACACCGAGTTGTCGCTGGGCACGATGAACACGGCCCGATCGCCCTGGCTGGTGGCGGTGATGTTGACGACTCGCCCGGGCGATGACGCGAAGACCGCGGTCGACTGGTTGGCGGTCTCGATTTCGTAGGTCGGGTTCTGCAAGCCCGACGGCAAGGTCGCGCCGAAGATGAAGAACGCCACCGCGGCCTCGGGCGCCACAAACGGCACCGACAGCACCGACAGCACCGGCGCGGTGGTATTCGGTGTCGGCGTCGTCGGCGCCGGCGTGGTTGGCGGCGTCGGCGCCGGAGCACTCGCGGTAGGCGCCGGTGTGGTCGGCGAGGTGGGCGAGGCGCTGCCACCACCCCCGCAGGCGATACCTGCGATCAAAACAAGCGTCACGGCGGGCAGGCGAGGTTGCAGGCTGGCCATCAAGCCGCGACTATACCCACTCGCTGCGACGAAAGTCCATTCGCTCATTTCAGAGGGTGCCAAGCGAGTCGCCGCTAAGGAGAGTCTTCCAGGCCCGCCAGCAACTCGCCCGGAATGGCCGTCGAGAGTTTTCGCTCCAACCGGCGCAGGCGGTGCTCGGCCGCCGCCTTGCGGTTGCCGGCCAGGTCACCTTGCAGCACGTCGAGCACCAGCGAGCGAGCGGTTCCCAGGTCTCGCGACCGGTGCTCGTGGTAGATCGCCAGGGCTTCCTTGGCTTCGCGGCGGAGCGCTCCGGGGCAGCGCGGCAGTGCCGCCAGCTGCCGCCAGGTCTCGGCGGCCTCATGCACCCGGCCGGCCCGGCGTCGCAGCCAGGCGAGGCGCCGCAGCGCATCGCCCTGCACCTCGGGCTCGGTGCCGATGCGCATCGCCAGGTCAATGCTCCGCAGCAGTGCTGCCTCGGCGTCGTCCTGGGCGCCGGCGCGCTCGTAGAGGCGCGCCAGGCCGTAACACTCGTGCGGGCCAGACGCCTCGGCCGGACCGCGTGCGATCAGCGTCAGCGCCCGCGCCATGACCGCCGCCAGAGAGATCAGGTCCAGGCGATTGTGCTCGAGCACCGCCTCGAGCGGGCGCGCGTCGCCGTCGCGAACGAACTGGAAGTAGCGCGAGGGAATCTCGAAACCGGGCACGTCGCCGACCCGGTGCAATCCGGCCAGGTGCTTCTCGAGCACCGACAGCGAACAACTGCTTTCGTCGGGATCCGGCCCGGCCGTGTTCGGCCGTCCGCGCCACAACCGCCGCGCTGCGTGCAGCATGTCGAGATGCGGAGTCGCGGCCATCGGAAACGGCAGCCGATGGAACAGGAACCGCGTCTCGATCAACGGCACGTCGAAGGTCTTGCCGTTGTAGGTCACCAGGGCGCCGTGCGTGGCCGCCCAGCCGGCCAGCTCGTGGAGCACCGCACGCTCGTGCTCGAAGCCCGGCATCAGGAACTGCCGCACGCGAATCGAGTCGCCCTCGATCGCCGCGCATCCGACCAGAAACGCCTGCGTGCCGGCTCCCGTAAAGAGCCCGGTGGTCTCGAGATCGAGAAACAGCAACGGAGCAGGAAGCGAGACGCGGGGCTTGTCCGCCATAGCGCCCGCGACGATCGCGCCGGGCGCGACGGTGGACCAGGCACGGGCCAGCGTGGCCAGCGCGTCCTGCCCTTCAAGCAGAGTGTCGACGACATCGCCGATTCGGCGATGGCCGTGGAGATCGTTGGCGCGATACTCGCGATCGACGAGGATCACGGTGCCTTCGGCGCGTTCGACCACAGAGCCGCCGAGGACCGCGGCAGCTCGCGACGTTCGGAGGGCGACGGCTTCAGCCGTCGCCAATCCCGACACGCGACGGCTAAAGCCATCGCTCTCCAAACCAGTCAGCTCCGGCGCCACGACCGGAACTGCCGAGGGGCGCGTGCCCTGGACGATGCCGCGGAGCCGATCGAGCGTCGACATGGCTAGAAGGGCACCACGTCAGCGCTGTCAGCACGTAGGGCCGGGACTTCAGTCCCGGCCACGATGGCCCCTTTCAGCAGGTGTTCAAGCAGCCGCAGCGCGACGGTCTTCGCCAACGCGCCCGTCTCGCCGACCGGGCCCACACACATCGGACAGCCGGTGTCGCAGTCACAGCCGGCAATCAGCGCGCTGGTCTTCGACAACAGCTCCTGTTGCATGCCCCACAACGGCGCGCTGAAGCCAATGCCGCCGGGATAGGCGTCGTAGATGAAGATCCGAGGCGTATCGTCCGCCTTCACTCCTACAGAGCCATCGGAGCTTCGGCGGGACAAGTCGTCATCGGTCTCACCGGCGTTGACCGACAGGCCGACGTCGCGGGCATCGCACATCAACAGCAACTGCGCCACCTGCTTCATGGCGAAGGCGAGCCCGACGACACCATCGCGGCGATCGTCGGCGGCATACGGCAGCGCGTTCATCACCGGCAGCGGAATCTCGAGCCAGTACGAAGTGGTGTGCATCTGCTGTTCGGGCAGGTCGAGCTCACCCGAGCCGACGTTCTCGTTGGTGTGAAACTTGATCTTCTTGAAGCCCACCACGCGCGACACGACGTGGACCTCGCCGTGCAGTGCCACGCTCGGCGAGTCGGCGGCGAAGCGATCGAGGATGGTGACCTTCGTGTAGGTAATGGCGGTCGTGTAGTAGTCGCAGTCCACTTCCTTGACGTGGGCCTTGCGGCCGACGAAGTCGAGTTCTTCGACTTGGAAGATCCGACCTTCTACCATGTAGATGGCTTTCGGGTGCAGGGTCGACAGCGCGCTCGTGAAGTCGGTTTCGCCGATCACCTTGGCGCCGCTGGTGTGATCGGTGATCACGAAGTTGTCGGACGAAATCGACCGCAGGCTGACCGCGTTGGCCGGGTACGACTCGCTCGTCCAGTGCCACTGTCCGGCCTCGTCCTCCTGGCCGGAGCGGTGGACGAGGCCCGATTCCTGCAATACGCCGAGCACGTCCTGCACGTTCACTCCGGGGCCCCCAACGCGCGGACTCTGCGCGTTGGGGTGGACTTGCCCGTAGGATTCCTCGGTGGTGAACGGCAGTTCGAACGCGGCGCACTTCACGTGGTCGACCAGGATGTGCAGGTTGTCGGGGTTGACCAGCGCATGTTCCGGCGACGCGTCAAAGAAATACGACGGATGCCGGACCACGAACTGGTCGATCGGCGCGCTCGACGACACCATCACCGCGGCCGATTGCCCGGTGCGGCGACCTGCCCGCCCGGCCCGCTGCCAGGTGGACGCAATCGTCCCCGGATACCCCGCCATCACGCACACATCCAGCGCGCCGATGTCGATGCCCAGCTCGAGCGCGTTGGTCGAGACCACGCCGCGCACCTGCCCGGCCCGCAGGCCCTTCTCGATCTCGCGGCGCCGCAACGGCAGGTAGCCGCCGCGATAGCCGCGAATGCGTTCGGGCATGCCGGGCACATCCTCGAAGTCCTCTTTCAAGTAAGTGGTCAGGATTTCGGTCGTCGTCCGGCTCTGCGCAAAGACGATGACCTGGAGGTTGCGGCGCAGGAACTCGCCGGCCACCCGCCGTGCTTCGGCCACATAGGATCGGCGGATGCCCAGCTCGCGATTGACCACCGGCGGATTCACGAACACGAAGAACTTCTCGCCACGCGGCGCGCCGCTCCGGCTCACCAGCGAAAACGGCCGCTCCACCAGCCGCTCGGCCAGCTCCGATGGATTGGCAATCGTCGCCGACGAGCAGATGAACTGCGGATTCGAACCGTAGTGCCCGCAAATGCGCTGCAAGCGCCGTAACACGTTGGCGAGATGGCTGCCGAAGACGCCGCGGTAGGCGTGCAGTTCGTCGATGACGATGAACTGCAGGTTCTCGAACAACTTGGCCCAGCGCGGATGGTGCGGAAGAATTCCCGAGTGCACCATGTCGGGGTTGCTGAGGACGATGTGGGCCTTGGTGCGGATGGTGCGGCGCGCATCCTGCGGCGTGTCACCGTCGTAGGTGTGGACGCCAATTTCCTCGCCACCCGCCTGGCCGATGGCCCCGGCCAGCTCGTGCAGCTCGGCCATCTGATCCTGCGCCAGGGCCTTGGTCGGAAACAGATACAAGGCGCGCGTCGCCGGGTTCTTCAGGATGCGATCGAGAACCGGCAGGTTGTAGCACAGCGTCTTGCCCGAAGCCGTCGGCGTGGTCACCACCACCTGCTGGCCGGCGGCGACCAGGTCGAACGATTCCGCCTGGTGCGTGTACAACTGCTGCACGCCACGCCCTTCAAGGGCCGCGCGAAGCCGCGGGTCGATGCCGGCGGGAAAGGGCGCGTACGCCGCCTCGACAGCAGGCAGCCGCCGCACCGCGGTCACCACCTCGTCTGGCGTGTCGGGGCGGTCGAGTTCCGAGCCCGAAGCCAGCACCTGCAAGGCGCTGTGGAGGGCTTTCTGCTTATGTTCGAGCGAGCGACGTGCGGGCAGCGTCGCCTGATCTGACGCCATAGGTAATCGTGTGCAATCCTACACGATCATTGAACGAAAGGGCGAACAAAGAACAAAAGCCACGATCCGGCTAAAGCCGGACGCTACATCTTGACGAGGACGACGCGGCGGTTGCGGGCGCGGCCGTCTTCCGTCGTGTTCTCGCCCACCGGCTGGGTGTCGCCGAGGCCCGCCGTGGTCAGCCGGGAGGCGTCGATGCCCTTCCCGGTCAGCCATGCTGCCACCGAGGCCGCCCGCGCGTTCGACAGGGCGAGGTTCGCGGCCTTGTCGCCGACGTTGTCGGTGTGGCCTTCGATCCGCAGGCGCCAATCGGCATTGGCCGTCAGCACGGCGAGCACGTCGTTCAGCACCGCGTCCGAGGCCGGCGTGATGGTGGCCTGGCCGGTCGCGAACGTGATGCCGTAGAGGTCGAGCCTGCCGCTCTTGGCGATGGCGTCCGACATGGCCTGCGCACTCGCCGCCATCTCCTGCGCCATCTCCTTCACCAGCACGGTAGTCACGTGGTAGGTCGGAAACTCATTGAACATCGAGGTCTGCACCGCGATCCACTGCGCGCCCTTGCGGACCGTGACGGCCGGAAACTCGTCCGACTCGTGGCGGCCGCTGTGGACCACGGTGTAGCCAGCCTTGCGAAGCGCCGACTCGGTGTTACGTTGCAGTTGCAGCGGCGAGGTCGCGGCCGGGCACACGAAGTTCAACTGCTGACTGGCACCCTCCAGGGTCTGGGTCTCCCCGGCCTTGTTGATGACGACGTCGAAAGCGTCGAAGTCTTTTTTCGCGCATTCGAAGATGCCACAGCCGGGCATACGCGACAGGAGCGGGGAATCCTGCCCCTTGCATTCGTCTTCGTCGACACCCGGCTCCTGTGCTGCCGCCGGGACGGCGACCAGCATGGCCAGCAGCAGAATGGAAGCGAGTCGCACCATGGATTCCATTATAGTTTCCCCAGCCATGCCTACCCTCGTCCGCCGTCTCGGCCTACTGAGTTCCATTGGCATCGTCATTGGCATCACCATCGGTGGCGGCATCTTCCGCACGCCGGCCGGCATTGCCACCCGGGTGCCGGATCCCATGCTGATGATGGGCGTCTGGATCATCGGCGGCATCATTGTATTGTGCGGCGCGCTGGCGTTCGCGGAGCTGTCAGCGGCGATGCCCGAGACGGGCGGCATGTATGTCTACCTGCGCGAGGGCTGGGGGCGCCCCTACGGGTTTCTCTATGGCTGGGCGCAGCTGGTGCTGATTCGCGCCGCCGCCCTCGGCGGCATTTCGTCGGTCTTCGGCGAGTACTTCATGCGGGTGTTCGGGCTCGATCCCATCGCCCATCCGGCCTGGGCCGACTACCTGGCGGCCGGAGCGATCATCTTTGCCGGCGCGACCAACATCGTCGGGGTCCAGCTGGGCGCGCTGTTCGCGGGCATTTCGACCATCACCAAGTTCGGCGCGCTGGCGCTGCTGGTGCTGGCCTCGTTCCTGCTGGGCGGCGATGCCGGCGCCTCGTTCGGCAACCTGGCGTCGAATGGCGCGGCAGTCGATGCCGGCGTCTTCGGCCTGGCGTTAATCTCGGTGATGTGGGCGTACGACGGGTTCGCCGACTTGACGTTCGCCAGCGGCGAGGTCAAGGACCCGCAGCGCAACCTGCCGCGCGCGATCATCATCGGCACGGTGATGATCATCGCCATCTACCTGCTGGCGAACGCGGCCTACCTGTATGTCAGCCCGATCGAGAAGATGGCCGGCTCGCGCCTGATTGCCGCCGACACCATGGGCGCGCTGTTCGGCCAGATCGGCGTGTCGTTCATCGCGGTGGTGGTGATGATCTCGACATTCGGATCGTTGATGGGCAGCATGCTGGCGTCGCCGCGCATCTTCTTCGCCATGGCTGACGACAAGCTGCTGTTTGCGCCGATCGCGCGGGTGCATCCGACCTGGCACACGCCGTACGTGGCCATTGCCCTGGCCTCGGTGCTGGGCGTCGCGATGGTGATGACGCAGACCTTCGAGCAGCTGACCGATACGTTCGTGCTCGCGATGTGGCCCTTCTATGCGTTGAGCGTCGCGGCCATCTACACGCTGCGCAAGAGCCAACCGAACCTGCACCGGCCGTACAAGGTGATCGGCTACCCGTTCGTGCCGGCGGTGTTCATCGCCGCCGCGATCTACCTCGTGGTCAATGCGTTGATCACCGACCCGGTGTGGACCTCGGTCACGTTCGCCGTGGTGTTGCTGGGGCTGCCGGTGTACTACGTCTGGTTCAGGACCGAGCCGGGGAAACCACCGGGCCAGTGAGTCCACCACTGGCATTCTACGAAGCATTGATCGATGCGTTGGTGGCGGTTCCGCCGCCGGAACTGTCCGCCGAAGAGCACCATCGCGCGATCGCGGCTTCGGCGCTGTTTGCCAGCGAGCAGGTCAACGCGTTGAGCGCGGAGCTTCGCTGGTCGCTCAAGATTGGGCTGGCCGGCTTCCAGGGGCTGGTTCGGTTCAGCCACCGGCGCGCGTTCTCGCGGCTCCCCCTCGCGCAGCGCCGCCGCATTGTCGCGGCGTGGGCGTTTGGGCCGGTGTCGCTGGCCCGGCAGCTGTTCCGCCCGATTCGGACGACCGCACTCGTTGCCTACTACGAGGCCGTGGCCAACAGCAGCAGGGAGTCATAAGGTGAAGGCGCAGGTGCTGATTATCGGCTCGGGGGCCGGCGGCGCGATCACCGCCTTCGAGTTGGCGCGGGCCGGCGTCGACGTGCTGCTGCTCGAGGAGGGCGCTCGGCATTCGCTCGCCGACTACGGCCGCGACGCCGCGCACGCCATGCGCACGCTGTACCGGCGGCGCGGCATGACCCCGATCCTGGGCCCGGTCCCGATTGGCTACGTCGAGGGCCGCTGCCTCGGCGGCAGCACCGAGATCAATTCGGCCTTCTGGCACCGCACGCCACCGGCGGTGCTGGCGGCGTGGCGGGACCGCTTTGGCATGGCCGGCGCGGAACTCTCGGACATGGCGCCGCACTTCGAGTGGCTCGAGCAGGCGCTGTCGGTGGCGCCGTACGGGGACGCGCTGCCGTCGATGACCGCGGTGTTCCGCGACGGGGCACGCCTCATGAACTGCACGCCGGTCGAGGTCCCGCGCGTGGTGCGCCAATGCGCCTGCCAGACACCCTGCTCGAGCGGCTGCCGAACCGGCGGCAAACAGAGCATGTCGCGCTCCCTGCTGCCGCAGGCGGAAGCCGCCGGGGCGCGCATCGTGACCGGCTGCCGCGTGGTCCGCCTGCGCACCAAGGGCCGTCGCGTCACCGGCGCCGACGCGACGCTGTCGACCAGCGACACGAGCGAGTCCATCCGCATCGACGCCGGTCACGTCATGGTCTGCTGCGGGCCAACCGAGACGCCGTCACTGCTTCGGCGCAGCGGCATCACCCACCAAATCGGCACCAGCCTTCAGATCCACCCGATGTTGAAAGTGGCTGCCCGCTTCCCGTTTGAAACCGGCGCGGCGACCCAGCCCATCCCCTTGATGCAGATCAACGGGCCAGTCAAGCGGGTCAGCATTGGCGGCGCACACTTCTCGGCCGGGCACCTGGCCTTGCACATGTCCGAGAACTGGCCGGTGCTGGCCGGGCGCATGGCCGACCGCAACCGGATGGCGATGTTTCATGTCGCGACCCTCGGCAGCGGTCGGGGCTCGGTATCGCCGGCCTGGTTTGGCACCAGCACCCGGATTCGCTACTCGCTGTCGCCGGAGGACCATGCGTCGCTGTGCCTGGGTGCCGCCCAGCTGGTCGACCTGTTGTTCCACGCCGGCGCCGAAGAGGTCTACCCGGCCATTCACGGCTTGCCGGTGATCGCGCGCGGCGACCTGTCGCGACGCACACTCGACGGCGACCTGCACCGCTCGTCGTTGAGCTTGACGACCGTGCATGCCTTCTCGACGTGCCGGGCCGGCGAGCGGCGGTTTAGGACGGCCGCCAACTCGTATGGCCAGATCTGGGACATCGACAACCTGTTCGTGAACGATGCGAGCATGCTTCCGGATTCGCCGGGCGTGAATCCCCAGGGCAGCATCATGGCCCTGGCCCGACGCAACGTTCAGCATTTCATCAACCACCAGCTATGACCATCGCCCTCGTAACCGGAGCGCCCGGCTGGCTCGGCACCCGGCTCGTAGAGACTCTTGCTGAAGGACTGGGCGACGTGCCCTCGCTGGCGCACGCGTCGGATCGCGAGATTCGGGTGCTGGCGTACGGCGACGCCAACGTCGCCGGCCTCGAGCGCATTCGCGGCAACATTCGGATTATCCGCGGCGACGTGGCCGATGCGGCGAGCATCGCCACCTTCACACGCGGCGCGGAGGGCGGCACCCTGTTTCACGCCGCCGGCATCATCCACCCGACCCGGGGTATCCGGCAGCTGTACCAGGTGAACGAACTCGGCACCAGGAACCTGCTGCAGGCCGCCGCCCGCAGCGGCGTCCGGCGCTTCATCCACGTGTCGTCCAACTCGCCGATCGGCCTCAATCCTTCACCAGATCACGTGTTCGACGAGGCCGCACCGTACCGGCCGTACATGCACTACGGCAAATCGAAGAAGCTGGCCGAGGATCTGGTCAACGCCGCCGGGGCGGCGGGACCGCTCGAAACCGTGATCATCAGGCCGCCCTGGTTCTACGGCACGGGCCAGCCCGAGCGGCAAAGCCGCTTCATCAGGATGGTGCGCGACGGCAAGGCGCCCATTGTCGGCAACGGCGCCAACCGCCGATCGATGGCGTTCATCGACAACATCTGCCAGGGGCTGCTGCTCTGCGAACGCACGCCGCAGGCCCGCGGCCGCACCTACTGGATCGCCGATGAACGACCCTACCCGATGACCGAGATCATCGACACCATCGAGGAGGTCCTCGAGCGCGACTTCTCGGTGGCCGTCAAGCACCGGCGGCTGCGCCTGCCGGGACTCGCCGCGGAAGTCGCCGCGGCGGCCGACTGGACCCTGCAGGCGGCCGGCCTGTATGTCACGCCGATCCACGTGCTCGGTGAGATGAACAAGACGATCGCCTGCTCGATCGACCGGGCCAGGCGCGAACTCGGTTACCAGCCACGCGTCGCCTTGCGAGAAGGCATGCGGCGCAGCATCCAGTGGATGCTGGATCACGGTCAGGCGCTCTAGAACCTGAATTGCATGAGCGGCCGGCGCGCGTAGATGCGTTCGAATGCAGGCCGGTCGATGTCCCGCGAGGTCGCCGGCTGGTAGCCCTGCTGCAAGATGGCCTCCCGGAAGGTACCGCCAACGGCGCGCCTGACGAGCAGGACGACGCTGCGCTGCGGGTGCCTGACCAGCACGAGGTCGTATTCGTCGAGCACGCGGGTCATGTCTCCGAGGAGGTTGTTCGGCCGGCCGAATGCCTCGAATGTGGCCAAGTACTCTTCCGCACCGGCAGGGTTGGTCAGCTGCTCGTAGGCAAAGAAGACATCGGGCTTGAGTGACAGGAACAGTTCAGGGTTCGTGCGAACCCGGGTGCCGTTCAGCAAGCGCGACTGCGCGATCGCCGGATTAGTATATCCCCACAGATCGATCACCTCGCGGTCGGTCACCATCAGCCCAAAGGCATTCAGTTCCGAGGTGGCCAGCGACAACCCGGGCGGCATCACGCGATTCACGATCTGACCCGCCACCCCCAGGTAGCCACGGTTGCGCACAGTTCGCGCCCCGTCCCAGAGGACGGCGCTCAGGGCGAGCAGGATGACCGCGGCCGCCATCAGCCGCCCCAGCAGCAATCGCCCGCCCGCATTCGAGCCCAGCGCGGACGCCAGGTGCGCGAGGCCGAAGAACAGGGCCAGAAACAATGTCAGTCCGAACCCTACCCAGTACCGCGCATAGGTATCGCCGGACAGGTCGCCGAGAACGCTGCGTGTCAGCGAGTAGAAGAACAGCACCGCCGTCATCGGCAACAACAGCCGGCCGACCAGCCGCAGGCGAATGTTATCGGTGACGACGAAGGCCGCGACCATGGCGAGCAGACCGGCGATCTGGGTCGGCTGCGCCACGCTGGTCATCACATAAACCAGGAGCGCCTGGAGCGACCCGGGGCTGACCATGCCCGGATAGACCGATTTGAACGCGATCGGTGTCGGAATCCAGTGTCCGTAGGCGATTCGGTGGCCGACGAGGTACAGGACCAGCGCGCCGATGGGCCAGGTCCACCGCCACAGCTTTCGCCAGTCCCATCGCCAGAATGCGGGGTCGAAGGCATAGAGCAAGGCCAAGCTGTAGAGGACGGCATCGGGGCGCAACAACGGCAGCAGCGAGGCCAGGATGACGGCTCCCCGCGTGCGCGACTGCAGGTGGAGGTAGATGGCGGCCAGGAACGCAAGCGACACGAGGCCGTTGCCGAACCCGTTCGCCAGCACGGCGACCAGCGGATAGTTCACGCTGAACAACAACAGCAAGCCGAGACGGACGGCGGGCGGGTGCGCCTTCAGAAACTGCGCCAGCAGCCAGAGATGCGCCCACGCGATGGTCCAGCCCAGGGCGAAGTTGGCCGTGACCAGCGCCCGCGGCGACCACGCAAACGGCGTGAGCAGCAGGTAGTACACATATTCGACGGTGCCGTCGACCATGCGCTGCGGCGCGAACGAGAACCTGCCAAAGTGCAACAGGTTGTAGGCGTGTTCGAGGTTGATTGCGACCTCGTCCACATGCCGCCAGGTCAGGCAGTAGGTCGCGAACAGGCTGACGCTGGCCACCAGCAGCGGCACCGCCCTGCGAACCGCCGACTCAGGGCGCGGAGCCTGCCGGTTGAGCATGGCGAGAACCAGCACCGCACCCGCGATCGCGGCCAGCAGGGCCGCCTCTGAAGAGCGCAGCCACGTCACGGCACCGTAGATGTCCACGAGGGTTTCGGCCGGGCCGTGATAGACGAACTCATAGACCCGCGGGTTCATAATGGTGGGCGGCTGACGCCTCGCGATTGTCGCGCATGCCCGCAAAGCGAGTAAACATGAATTCGTCCTGGATTGTGGTGCCCGACGGCCTCGCGGCCGACGCGCGCGGCCGGGCACTGGCCGAGCCCAGCTTCGTGTACCGCGCAGTGCTCGATTGGACCGCCGCTCGCGCCGGCAGCGGCGACCGGATCTACCTGGCACCGGCAAACGAGTTCGGGAGCGGTGTCACGGAGCAGGAGGCGGGCATGCGCCATCTCCAGCAATGGCGGCCGCTGTCCACGCTCGTCACGGCGCCGTCGCCCGCCACTGGCTACATCGACACGCGGGGCAACGCCCGTCTCTTGCGCCAGGAACTCGAACGCACGCGCCAGTGGCCGCTGCCGGCCGTCAACCTGGTGGCGTACCGCATTCACTTGCCGCGGGCGATCACCACCTTCGCGCAGGAGGGCTTCGTGATCGCCGCCGCCCATGCGGTCCCGATCACCGGCGTCAATCGCGGCGATGCCGGAACGAGGATCGTGCGTCGACTCTGGTACTATCGCTATCCGCCCGTCCATCACGCCTACGAGCGGCTGGCCCACGCGCTGACCAGGCTCAGGTTGATATAGTCAGGAGCAACAGGTTGAAACATCTGATTACCGGCGGTTCGGGCTTTCTCGGCAACCTGATCGCCAGGCGCCTGCGCGAGCGCGGCGAAGACGTCACCATCCTCGACATCTGGGACGAGCCTCACCGCCCGGCCGACATCACCTTCATCAACGCCGACATTCGTGACCGCGACAAGGTCCGCGCCGCCATGCACGGCATCGACGTCGTCCACCACAACGTCGCGCTGGTGCCGCTGACCAAGTCGGGCGCGTTGTTCTGGGAGGTCAATGTCGACGGCAGCCGGCTGGCCGCCGAGGAGGCGGTCCGCGCCGGCGTGCGCTCCTTTGTCCACATGAGCTCGAGCGCGCTGTTTGGAGCCCCGGCCCGACAGCCGATCACCGCTGACACCACGCCGCAGCCGATCGAAATCTACGGCCGCGGCAAGCTGGCCGGTGAACTGGCGGTCCGGGACGTGTGCGACCGCGCCGGCTTGCCGCTGATCGTCGTGCGGCCGCGCACCATCCTCGGGGAGGGGCGGCTCGGCATTTTCCAGATCCTGTTCGACTGGATTGCCGACGGCAAGGCGGTCTACACCCTCGGCAGCGGCAACGTGAAGTTCCAGTTCATTCACGCGCACGACTTGATGGACGCCTACGTGATGGCGCTCGATGCCAACCGGCCGGGCATCTACAACGTGGGGACCGATCGGTTCGGCACGATGCGCGAGGCGCTCGAACACCTGATCGTCCATGCCGGAACCGCCTCGAAGGTCAGGAGCCTGCCGGAAGCACCGGCCATCATGGCGCTGCAGGCCCTCGACCGGCTGCATTTGAGCCCCTTGGCCCCCTGGCACTACCTCACCTTCGGCAAAGAGTTTCACTACGACGTCAGCGCGCTGCACGCGCTGGGCTGGCAGGCGAAGTACTCCAACGACGAAATGTTCAAGGAAAGCTACGACTGGTTCCTCGCCCACCGCGACGAAGTCAAGTCGAGCCGGGGGTCGGCCCACCGCACGGCGGTTCCTCAGAAGATCCTGCGTCTGCTCCGGAAATTTTCGTAGGGCCGCCGGTCGACTACATCTGGTTCGGAGACCGCTCCCGAGCGCTATCGGGCTGAACACCACTTGAGGCGGCGACCTTCTCGACGATCACCCACGAGTACTTCTGGAACACGATCTGGTACTTGCCGAGGAGCTCGTCGGGGAGATCATGCTCGGGGCACACGATGTAGTCGAATCCGACCTCGTCGATGTAGTCGAGGACCCGGTCGGGCAAGTAGTACCGTTCGAAAAAGTCCGCCGAGTTGATCAGGCCGTCAAGGTTCGTGACACGGCCACCGTAGTACCCGAGAATGCCGGCGTCCCACGCGCCGATGCGCACGTCGCGATCGCCGGTAATCTCCCGCAGCGCGAGCGCCACGCGGTAGGTATCGGCATGCTCGCGGTCGGCGCGGTACTGGTAACGTTCAATCGCCACCCCGCGCGCCCCGAGTACGGCCACCACCATCGCCCCCATGGCGATGGCGGAAGCGCGGGCCCTTCCGCGCAGCAACCACTCTGACGCCGTCTGCAGCCCGACGGCGAGCACGTAACATGACATGGCGTAGAGCGGAACGAAGTACCAGACGAAGCCCATGGTACCGTGCCCGAACGCAAACTGATAGTACGCAAAGATCGAAAGGCCGCCAGCGGCATACGCCGCCAACCCGCTCATTCGCTGCTGCCATAGGCTACGAAGGACCAGCACGAGCGCGCATGCCAGGCCCAGTTTCCACGTCTGCCTGATATCGATTCTGGCGAGATCGCCCCAGAACTCGGCGAGGGTCGAGGCCGGCTCATGGCTCTTCACTCGTCCGCTGACTGGCATCAAATGCCCGGTGGTGAACAGGTTGAGCAACAGGTACGAGCCCACCACCACTGCAACTGGTGCAAGGAACGCGGCGACACGCTTGAGTTTGCCCTCGGCCTCCTCGTGCCAGATGCGCCACAACAGCAGGGCTGCGCCAATCGGAAGATAGAAGATGTGGTCCGTGCGCGCCAGAAACGCGACCGAGAGGACGATCCCAAGGAGCCAGGGCGAGATGCCGGGCCCCTGCAGCTTCACGAGCGCCCACAACACACTCGCGCTCGTCACCAGGACGACGCCCCCGTCCATCAGATTCCACCCGACGATCGGGACCAAGCCAAAGAACACCACGCAAACCGCGGTGGCCGCCATCAGCGGGCTGATTCCGGCGGCGGTGAGCGCCATCGTCAAGACCACGGAACCGAGTGCGAACAGCGCTGCCTGGATGCCGATGGCTGTTGAGACCGCCTCGCCGTGACTGACTCCCGACCAATACATGGCGGCCAGAATGGCGAACCAGGCCGGCTGGTAGCCGTTGGTGTAATTGATGCCGTCGAACGTGGACCCGTGGCCGAGCGCGAAGTTTCGAGCGGTCTGCAGGTAGTAGAACGAATCGTCGTGGAGGTATGCGTCCAGTTGCACCTGGAGCCGGCTGTTCATGACGAATACGGTCAACGCGGCAAACATCGTGACCCCCATCCACAGCACCGGGTGCGGGCGGGGAATGCGGTCACGGTCGAGACGTAGAATCAGAACATCCTCGACTGGCAGCCATCGACGACGACCGTGGTGCCACTCACCCAGCTCGCCTTTGGTGAGGCCAGGAACGCGATCGCGGCGCCGATTTCCTCGGGACGCCCGAAACGGCCGAACGGCAGTTCGCGGCTGACGAAGTCGGCGATGCCCGCGGGATCGGCCTGCTGGCGCTTCCACCAGGAGCCGCCCTCGAAGATGATCGAGCCCGGCGCGACCGAGACCACGCGAATCTGGTCCTTCGCCAGCTGTTGCGCGAGCGACTTGGTCAGGCTGATCTCGGCGGCCTTCACCGCGTTGTAGGTCATGCGGCCGCCCGATTCGCGTCCGAAAATCGAGGACACGATCACGATCGCGCCGCCCTGCTGGCGCAGGTGCGGGATGGCGAGCCGCGAGGCGCGAATGGCCGGGTACAACGTCTGGTCGAACGCCTCCTGCCAATCGGCATCGCTGGTGCTTTCCAGGTCGGCGCCCCTCGCCAGGGCGACGTTATTGACGAGCACATCGAGCCGCCCGAACGACGACACCGCCAGGTCGGTGACCGAGGCAACGCCGGCTGCGGTCGCCAGGTCGGCGGCCACGCCCTCGACGCGCGCGCCGCTGACCGCCGACGCGCGTAACTGCGTCACTGCGCGATCCAGTTGTTCCTGCCCGCGCGCGCACACCACGACGTGCGCGCCTTCTTCGACCAGCGCCTGCGCCGCGGCAAACCCAATGCCGCGACTGCTGCCGGTCACCACCGCCACTTTTCCCGCCAGCCCTAGATCCATGTCCTCTTCACCCGCACCTTTGGCACCCTTGGCACCTTATCTCCCCGTCAAATCGTTCAGCCGCCAGTCAAACTCGTGAAACACCATCGCGAACTCGTTCCTGCGCAGGAACTCCTGCTCGTTCGGCACGATCAACGGCTCGATCAGCGCCAGCACCGCCCGCTCGAGCGGGCTGCGTGACGCGTAAAGCGCCGGCGCGCGGTTGGCGAGCGCGCGCGTGAACAACGCCTCGCGCCACGAGAACATCGGGTTGACCGACAGGCGATTGTTCGGCGCGTCGACCTGCACCAGCACCCGTCGCGTCACCAGTTCACTGGTCATCGTCTGCAATTGCTGATCGAGGCGATCGGCGGTGAACGCTTCGCTCTTGAGGCGGCTGCCGCCGACGGCGCCGCGGCTGAGCGCCAGCAGCGCGCGGGGATCGTCGAAGGGGCCGATGAGGTCGCGTTCGATCGCATCCAGGGTCAGCAGGCGGCCGCCGGCGCGAAAGGTCCGGCGCTCGAAGGCCCCGGGGATCTGGCGAATGCTGTTGGCCGGGTAGTCGCCGGCCTTGCCGCGAATCGGATAGTGATCGATGACCGTCCGCAACACGAACGCGTTGTAGGCATTGATCCAGTACGCCAGCTGGCGTGGCTGCGGCCACTTGGCAAGCGTCTCGGCACTCACCTCGCCCAGGGCGAGGACATAGCGATCGAACTTCGGCCGCTCCACTCGCAGCGCGTGGTAGTAGACCAGGCCGTCGCGGACATACAGGTCGAGGATCTCGTCGAATGGCTTGTGCAGCGGATCGACGGAGACGGGCGGCGGCTCTTGCGCCGCAGGAATGACCGCCGTGATCAGCAGGAGGAGGGCAACACTCAGGAACCGCATCGTGCTTAGAGCTTAGCCAAGAACCCGTTCAGCGCGGCGTTGAATGCATCGGGCTGCTCGAGGTTCGACAAGTGGCCGGCGGCGGGGATGATGACCAGCGTCGCTCCGGGAACCGCCTCGGCAATACGCTGCGAGTCGGCCGGCGGGGTCAGCTCGTCCTCCTCGCCCACGATTACCAGCGTCGGCACGGACACCTGCGGCAGCAGGGCGGTACTGTCGGGCCGGTGCATCATGCGATGGATGGCGCCGCGAATGGCCACCGGCGACTGCTGCTTGATCAGGCGTCGCACTTGCGCTTCGATGGCCGGATTCAGTGCGCGGGTCGTCGGGCCGAGCAGCTTGGGCATCATCTCGCGCGCGACGCCCGATGGGCCTTCACGGTCGACGAGGGCCAGCATGTTGCGGCGATTGGCGCGGCCCTCGGGGGAATCGGCGGTGGCGCGCGTGTCGGCCAGCACCAGGCCGGCAACCACCTGCGGCGCGCCCTGCAGCATCGCCAGCGCGACGTACCCGCCCATCGACAGGCCGCCAATGACCGCGCGCGACACGCCCAGCTCATCCAGCAGATCGACCACATCGTCGGCGAAATCGGTGATCGCCAGCGCGCTGAGCGAATCGAGTTCGGTCGAGCCGCCGAACCCGCGCAGGTCGGGCGTGATCAGCCGCCACCCCGCGGGGATGCTCCGCATCTGCGGCTCCCACTGGTTCGCACCCAACGGAAACGCGTGCAGCAGCACATAGGGCCGCAGGGTGTGATCGCCGGGAGCGGAATCAAGATAGGCAATCGTCTGGGAGCCGATATGGCAGTACTGGCGTGTCATTGAGGGTTCGCGGCATTGTATATCGCCAGGGGCCTGACCTCGGGCAGGCCGGCTGCCTCAACCAGCCGTGTTGTAGACTGCCTCGTGTCTCGAGAACGCGCGCGCAACGATCCCTTCCACCCAGGCGCCAGCGCGTGGCTCGTCAGGCTGGCGCTAGGGGCGACAGCCATCGTCGGCATCTTCTTCATCGCGCAGGCGAGCTTCATCGCGGAAGGCCACCGCACGTTCTCGTTGTTCGATGACGCGATGATCTCGATGCGCTACGCGGCCAATCTCGCCGCGGGCGACGGGCTCGTCTGGAATCCCGGCCAGCCACCTGTCGAGGGCTACACGAACCTGCTGTGGACACTTTGGATGGCGGTGCTGCACCTGGTGCCCGTCCCGGTGCGACTCACCTCGCTGCTGGTGTCGTTGTCGGGCGTGGCGCTGCTGGTCGCCACGGCTGCAGTCTCGGCGCGGCTCGCCACCCGGCTGAGCGGCGACCGCGGCAGCCTGGCGGCGCCGATCGCGGCCGCCCTTGTCGGGCTGTGTTATCCCCTCGTGTTCTGGACCCTTAGAGGGATGGAAGTCGGCCTGCTGGCGCTGCTGATCGCGCTCTCCGTCGAGATGGCCTTTCGCATCAGGGACGGCGACCCGCGCGCGACCACCTGGCTTGCCCTCTGCCTCGCCCTTCTGACGTTGACTCGTCCCGACGGAATCTTCCCGGCACTGACCATCGCTGCCGGCTCGGCGGCGGCGGCACCCAGGCAGCCGTGGCGGCTGCTGGTGATTCTCTGCGCGGTCCCGCTCACCGTGATGGGCCTTCACACCGCCTGGCGGCTGTCGTACTACGGGGATCCGCTGCCAAACACCTACTACCTGAAGATGACCGGTGTCACGCTGGCTGAACGTCTGTCGCGAGGCGCCACCGTCGGAGCAGCGGCCACCGGCCAGTTTCTGCTGCTCACCCTGGCCTTCGCGCTCGCAGCGCTTCACCGCGAGCGCGGCCCGGTGCAGGCTCTCACCGTGGCGATCCCGCTCCTGCTGGCGGGCTATTCCGTCTATGTCGGCGGCGACGTGTGGGAGTGGCTGCGCCATACCAATCGCTACCTCACCCCTGCTTTCGCGGTCGTGATTCCAGCGGCAGTTGCCGCGCTGGCCTCGCGCGACCAGCCGACCCGCCGACTGGTCGCGGCCATCGCCGCGGCCGCGGTCGTCATCGAGCTGTGGCTGGCGGGTCGCAGCAGCTATGCCGGGGGCATGGCGCTGCACATTGTTGCTGCCAGCCTCGCTGGCCTGGTCGGCGTTCTCGCGTGGCAGGGTGTCGCGCCGCGTCTCGCCGTGCTGCTCGCAGCGGTGATGACCTTCGGTTCGACCTCGATGCCCGGCTACCTGGATTGGCGACGGAACGGCATCGCGCATGCCGCCGATGACGCCGTCGTCAGCCGCGTCGGCATGCTGGTGCGCGCCACCACCAGCCCGGAGGCGCGCATCGCCGTTGTCTGGGCTGGTGCGCTGCCGTACTTTGCGCAGCGGGAGACCATCGATCTGCTCGGGAAGAACGACCGACGCATCGCGCGCATGCGACCGGTGACGCCGTTCGTGCCAGGACACAACAAGTTCGACTACCTGTACAGCATCGGCGAACTCCGGCCCGATTTGGTACTGCAGCTGTCGAAAACCACGCCGGAAACCTCGGAATGGATTGTCAGTCAGGGCTACGATCGGCTGCGCGACGAGGTGTTCGTCCTGCGCAACAACCCGTTCGTGGCGGCCGACCGGCTCGCGGCTGAATTGCCGGTCCGTATTCCCTAGGAGCAGCACGGCGGCGAATCCCGGGGAAATCGCGGTTCGTCCCGCCGTTCACCCCGGCCAATCGCAGGTCATTCGTTGTCGAACCGCACCCCAACTATGGGAAGATCCGCATCCCGATGGCGCTCCGAGTCCTCACGGCCACCACCGCGCTCCTGACGGTCGTGGCCGGTCTGCTGCTGAATCTTGCGACCGACCGGCCAGTTTCCGTGCCGCGATTCGATGAGCCCGGCGCGGCCGCCCAGCACGAAGATGATCGGCGACGGCCGGTCGACCCTTCAGTCGATGCCGTCGCGCTTTACGAGCAGGCGGCCCGCCACCTCGATCAGCTCGACCGCTATTCGACGGCCATCAGCCGGACCGTGCCATCGTCGCATCCGGCAACCCGGGTCTGGCTGGAGCGCGGCCGGGCAGTTGCCACCAGCGATCGCAGCGGCCCGACGGCCGTGCTCGATGCCTGGACGCCGCTTGGCCCCGGCAATATCGGCGGCCGCACGCGCGTGGTCCGGTTCCATCCCACGGTGCCGACGACGCTGTTTGCGGCGGGCGTTTCGGGGGGCGTCTGGAAGAGCGATGACAATGGCGCGACCTGGCGTCCGGCCGGCGACGGCATGACCAACATCGCCGTCAACGCGCTCGCGATCGATCCGCAGCGGCCCTCGACCATGTTCGCCGGCACCGGCGAGGGCCACTTCCGCGAGGAGATTCGCGGCACGGGACTGCCCTTGCGCGGCGGAGGCGTTTTTACCTCCACCGACAGTGGTGGCACGTGGCAGCGGCTGGCCGCGACCAACAACCCCGACTTCCACTGGGTCAACGATCTCGAACTCGGCATCTCGGACACGCGCCGCATCTACGCCGCCACACGCACCGGCGTGTGGCGTTCGTCCGACAGCGGTGTTACGTGGACGCAACTGCTCGCCACCACCGTCAGGGGCGGCTGCCTCGACCTGGTGCTGCGACCCGATCGCGCGGAAGATGTGCTGTTCGCGTCGTGCGGATCGTATGAGCAGGCCACGGTGTATCGCTTCCCCCGAGCCTCGGACCGGTCGGACGCCGACGTGGTGTTGCGCGAGCCGAACATGGGGCGCACGTCGCTGGCGATCGCCCCGTCGCAGCCCGATGTCATGTATGCGCTGGCCGCCAGCAACGATCCGGGCCCCGGCGGCAACTATCGCCAGGCCCTGCTCGCGGTCTATCGCTCGGAACGTGGCGGCACGGCAGGCACCTGGGAAACCCGTGTCAGCAACCAGGACCCGGCCTACCTGAACACGCTGCTGCTCACCAACGTGTACGGCGCCACCGCGGCGGAGTGCAATCCCCAGTCGGCCAACGCCTTCACCAACATGGGCTGGTACATCAACGTCATTGCCGTGGACCCCCGCGACGCGGACCGGGTGTGGGCCGCCGGCGTGGACTGGTTCCGTTCCGATGATGGCGGGCGGAACTGGGGCATGGCGAGTTTCGGCGGCGGCGGCTTTGCCGCGTCGACCCACGTCGATCAGCACGTCATCGCGTTCCATCCGGGCTACGACGGCACCGGCAACCAGGTCGCGCTGATCGGCAACGACGGCGGCATCTACCGCACCACCAACGCGCGCGGCAACACGGCCACGGGATCGCGGGCCGCCTGTAACGGCGCCAACGTCTCGGTGGCATGGACGTCGCTGAACCGCGGCTACGGCGTCACGCAGTTCTATCACGGTGTGCCATTCCCCGATGGCACCCGCTACCTGGCTGGCGCCCAGGACAACGGCACCATCTACGGCAGTGACCAGGACGGCCCCGATGGCTGGCGCACCGTTTTTGGCGGCGACGGCGGCTTCAGCGCCGTGAGCCCATCGGCCACCTCGACGTGGCTGGTTGAGTTTCAATGGTCCAACATCGGCCGCACCACCAATGGCGGCAGCACGTTCGATCGCAGCCGCACCGGGCTCGATCTGATCGTCTCCGATACGCTCGGACCCGTTGCCAACTTCCTGTTCGTCACACCCTTCGCAATGGATCCGGCGCCGCCGCATCGGGTGTGGCTTGGCGGCACGTCGCTCTATCGCTCCGGGTCCGCCGGTGCCGCGCCCTGGAGCAAGGCCGGCAGTTCGGGGTGGCCTGGCGACGGACTCGTGAGCGCGGTCACCGTCTCCGCCCGATCTTCACAGGTCGTCGTCGCCGGCACCACCGCCGGCGACATCATCTGGACCGCCAACGCGCAGGCGGCGCCGTCGGCGATCACGTTCCAATCGAGCCGGCCTCGCGCGGGCTGGGTCACGTCGGTGGCGCTCGATCCGCGCGCCGACAGCGTGGTCTACGCCACCTACGGCAACTTCGGCGGCCACCATGTCTATCGCAGCATCGATGGCGGCCGCACCTGGCAGAGCCTCGACGGCACTGGCTCCGAAGCCCTGCCCGACATCCCGGTGCACGCGCTGGTGGTCGACCCCGATGACTCGCAGAGGCTCTACCTGGGCACAGACCTGGGCGTGATGATCTCCGTCGATGGCGGGCGCAGCTGGATGAGCGAAGAAACCGGGTTCGGACCGGCCGTGACCAGGTGGTTGTCGGCCGTGCGCACCCCATTGGGCGAAAAATACCTGTTCGCCTTTACCCACGGCCGCGGCGCCTGGCGCGTCGCCCTCAGATAACCATGCCGACAATTCTTGTTGCCATCGCCCTGATGGTCTCGGCCGCCGGCGTCGTGTCCGCGCAATCCGGCAGCGGTCCCTATCGAAACACCTACGAGATCACCACCCTCGCCGACGGCATTCACACCCTGACCTGGACCACGCCGATCGGGTCACCGGTCATCAGCAACGCCACCTTCATCGTCGGCGACACCGACGTGATCGTGATCGACACCGGGCTCTCACGCAGCGCCGGCGAGGCCATCCTGGACGGCCTTCGGAAGATCACCACGAAGCCGGTGTCGCTCGTGATTAACACCCACTGGCACGGTGACCACGTGTTCGGCAACCAGGCGTTCAGGCAGGCGTTTCCCGGCGCGCGTTTCGTCGCCCACTCCGCCACCCGTGACGGCATCGTCACCGGCGAGGTCGGCTATCGCGACCTCAACCGGCCGAAAATGGAAGCCCGGCTGAAGGAACTACGAACGATCGCCACTCGTACTGAAGCCGAGGACCGTGAGTTGGCGCGGTCGGAGCTGCAAATGGACGTCTGGCAGGGCGACTACGTGCTGCCCGACATTCTCGTCGACGAGCGGCTCACCATCATGCAAGGCCTCCGGCGCATCGACGTACTTCACCTCGGCCACGCCAACACGCCGGGTGACGTGGTCATTCATCTCCCCGCCGAACGCATCGTGGTCAACGGCGACATGGCCATTACGCCGGTGCAGTTCGCGTTCTTCTCGTCACCACGGGCGTGGATCCAGACGCTCGAGCGAGTGGCGGCACTCGATGCCGCCGTGTTCGTTCCCGGGCATGGACCGGTACAGCGAGACAAGCGTTTCATCGGCGATCTGCAGACGATGCTGCGGTCGGTGGTGGAACAGGTGACGGCCGGGCTCAAGGAAGGCCTGGACCTCGACGCGCTCAAGGCGCGGGTCAAGGTCGTGGCGCCGGTGGGAAGTGTCTACGAGAAAGCCACGCCGGCCTCGCTCGACCGGCAGTTCCGCGTCCCGGCAATCGAGAGCGCGGTCAAGGAGACGGAATCGGCGGTCAAGGAACCGCGGTCCGCGGTCAAGGAACCGCGGTAAGCGACAGGATCAGCTCGCCGAGGTCGGCGGCCTTGCGATCGCCAACGCCGTAGACGTGGCGCAGCGCCTCGAGGGTCGCTGGCTTGGTGCGGGCGATCTCCCGAAGCGTCGTGTCGTGGAAGATGACATACGGCGGCACGCCCCGCTTGCGCGCGACCTGCATGCGCATGGCCCGCAGCCGCTCGAAGAGTTCGCGGTCGACGCCTTCCCACCCTTCGGTCTCGACGCGCGAGCGCTTGGGCAGCCGGCCCTTCTCAGGCCGCTTCTGCCTTGCCAGCGAGAGGTCGGGCTGTGACCCGGCATCCTTCAGCAGCGCCAGGCCCTCGGCCGTCAGTTGCAGGATCGGATACTCGTCGCCGCCCTGCTGCAGCAGTCCGTGGGCGAGCAGTTGATCCGCGTAGCCGCGCAGCTCGTCGATCGAGGCATCCTTCATCAGGCCAAACACCGACAGCTCGTGATGGCCGCGTGAGCGGACCTGTTCGCTGTCGCTGCCGCGCAGCACGTTGGTGACGTGCGCGGCGCCGAAGCGCTGGCCGACCCGCGCGACACACGACAGCACCTTGCGCGCCACCGTCACCGCATCGGCAATGGTCTCGAGCTCACCCAGGCAGTAATCGCAGGCGCCACAATCGTCCTTGGTGAAGGTTTCGCCGAAGTAGCCGACCAGCCGCTTGTGCCGGCAGCCAACACTGGCGGCATACCGCTCCATGTCGCGCAGCAGCGTGCGGCGGGCATCGGACATCTCGCCGTTCTTCTCGAGCATGACGCGCCACTTCAGGAAGTCGGCGCCCGAGGCGATCAACACGCACTCGGCTTCGAGGCCGTCGCGGCCGGCGCGGCCCGACTCCTGCTGGTAGTGTTCGAGCGACTGCGGCGCGCCGGAGTGAATCACGAAGCGCACGTCCGAACGGTCGATGCCCATGCCGAAGGCCACGGTCGCCACGACCAGGTCGACTTCTTCGTTCAGGAAGGCGTCCTGGTTGCGGCTGCGTTCCTCGTCCGGCAGCCCGGCGTGGTAGGGCCGCGCGCGCCAGCCGGTGTCGTTCAGCCACTGCGACAGGCTGTCCACTTCCTTGCGCGAGGTGCAGTAGATGATGCCCGCCTGGCCGCGATGGCGCTCGAGCACATCGAGAATCTGCGCCTTCAAGGTGGCCCGCGCCAGTACGCGGTAGACCAGGTTCGGGCGGTCGAACGACCCGACCAGCTCCGCGGCGTCGCGCAGGCCCAGCTGCGCGATGATGTCCTTGCGCACCCGCCCGGTTGCGGTCGCGGTGTAGGCGTGCATGCTCACCGACGGCCAGCGGTCGCGCAAGCGGGCCAGTTGCCGGTACTCGGTCCGGAAGTCGTGCCCCCACTGGCTGATGCAGTGCGCCTCGTCCACCGCGATGAAGCTGACCGGTTTCGACTCGAGCAGCTTAAGGAAGCCGTCGCCGACCAGCCGCTCGGGAGCGACGTAGAGCATGCGGTAGCGGCCATCGCGAATGCCGCGCGTCACCTCGGCCCGCGCTTCTGACGACATGCCGCTGTTGTAGTACGCGGCGGCCACGCCGTTGCCGACCAGCGTGTCGACTTGGTCTTTCATCAAAGAGATGAGCGGTGAGACCACGATCGCCAGCCCCTCGCGCGCAATCGCCGGCGCCTGGAAGCACAGCGACTTGCCGCCGCCCGTGGGCAGCACCAGCAGCGAGTCGCGGCTCGCCATCACCGCTTCCATAGCTTCGAGCTGGAGCGGCCGGAAGGAGCTGTAGCCCCAGTATTTTTCGAGGATTCCCGGGAGGGTCAAGTGTTCAGCTTACCAGAGGTCATTGAACTAGTCATGTAATTGGTCAATACTATGACCATGAAAACCGTGGGGCTGGCCGAGGCCAAGGCCACGCTGTCGGCGCTGCTCGACCGCGTCGAAAAGGGCGAGATCGTCACCATCACGCGGCACAACGAACCGGTGGCCGAGATCCGGCCAGTAAAGGCGCCGACCAAGGGCCTTCGGCCCTGGGGCCTGGCCAAGGGCGAGTTCGTCGTGCCCGATGATTTCAACGATCCGCTCTCCGACGATCTGCAGAACCTGTTCGACGGAAAGGGCGACAAGGATCTGTTGACGTGAAACTGCTCCTCGATACCCACGCGTTTCTGTGGATGATCCTGGGCGACCCGCGGATGCCAGATGCGCTGCGGGCAACCCTCCGATCCGACGACCATAGCGTGTGGCTCAGCGCGATTTCGATTTGGGAGATCGTGTTGAAACAGAACCAAGGTCGGCTGGTGCTGCCCGGACCTGGAGCTGGCTACGCTGCTGGCCATCGGCGGCGTCACTACATTTCCCCGCTTCCGCTCGATGAGACGACCGCCGATCACCTCTCGCGCCTTCCGCTACTGCATAAGGACCCGTTTGACCGGATGCTGATCTGTCAGGCCATCGAGCACGACATGACACTGGTGACCGCCGACGATCAGATCCGCCGCTACCCGATCAAGACGCTGTGGGCCTAGTCGATCGTCCCGGTTTCTAGACCACGCGCCCCTACCCGCAGCCATCGGTCCCGGCACTATTGACGCGGCGGCACACCTGGCGGATGGTTACGCCCATGCGCCATCCCGTGTTCGTCGCCCTCGTCCTCTTGTTGGCGTCAGGAACGCCAATCCTGGCCGGCCCCATGACTGCCGGCGAGCGGCAGCGCCTGGTGGCCCATCTCGAGATGACCGAGGCGTGGGTCGACAGCGAAACGCTGGGGCTGTCGGAGGCGCAGCTCAAGTTCAAGATGACACCCGACAGCTGGAGCATCGAGGAAGTGGTGATGCACCTGGCGATTGCGGAGCCGCAGTACTGGCAGAACTTCAAGGACTCGCTGGCCAAGCCCGTGCAGCCAGACTTCAAACCGCAAGCGACCGACGCCGGCATGCTCTGGTACGGCATCGATCGCACGCAGCGCACCACCACCGGCGAAGCCCGCGTGCCCCGAGGCCAGTACCCCACCTTCAAGGCCGCTCATGAGTCATTCAAGAAGTTGCGGGTTGAGATGATGAAGACGGCGAAAGAGTCGCAGGATGACCTGCGCGGCCGCCAGTACCTGACCGCCAGCCAGGATCTGTATCAGTGGTTCCTGATGATCTCCACGCACTCGCAGCGGCACATCCTGCAGATCAGGGAAATCAAAGCGCACCACGGGTTTCCAAAAGAAATGAAAAGGGCCGGGATTGCTCCCGGCCCTTCGCATAGTCAGCCTCTTACAAAACGAAGGCGGGTCTAAAGACCCGCCTCTACGAGCACTTACGCGCAGCCGCTGGTCGTGCCGCAGTTGCTGCACTTGTAGCAGGCGCCGCTGCGCACCATGATCGACCCGCAGGTCGTGCACGGCGGCGCGTCCTCCTGGTTCTGCATGGCGGCGAACTGGTGGTTCTGCACGATCACACCGGTCGTGCTCACCTTGGCCGTCGGTGACGCCGTCACCTTGGGCGCAGGCACGGCGGCCGGCTCGGCCACGTAACCACTCGCCGCTTCGTCGCGGTTGTTCACGCCGGCGTTGAACTGCGCCTCGGCCGAGAGGAACTTCGACGCCATCCAGCGGAAGATGTAGTCGACGATCGACTTGGCGAAGCGCACGTCGGCATTCTTGGTCATGCCCGACGGCTCGAACCGCACGTGGCTGAACTTGTCGACCAGCGCCTGCAGCGGCACGCCGTACTGCAGCGCGTAGCTGATCGCCTGGGCGAACGCGTCGGCGAAGCCCGAGATGGTCGAGCCTTCCTTCGCCATGACCAGGAAGATTTCTCCCGGCATGCCGTCTTCGAACAGGCCGACCGTGATGTAGCCCTCGTGACCGGCGATGTCGAACTTGTGCGTGATCGCCTGGCGTTCGTCCGGCAGCTTGCGCCGGGCCGGAGCCTTCTGCGCGAGCGCGGCCGCGACGGCCGCCTTCACCGCATCGGTGGTCTGCTGGCTGATGACCACGCCCTTGGCGTCGATGGCCGCCTTCGAGGTGTTCAGCGGCTGCGTGCGCTTGGAGCCGTCGCGGTAAATCGAGACGGCCTTGGCGCCGAGACGCCACGACTCGAGATAGGCCTGCTCGATGTCCTCGACGCTGGCGTCCTTGGGCACGTTCACGGTCTTGCTGATCGCGCCGGAAATGAACGGCTGGGTGGCGCCCATCATCTTGATGTGGCCCATGTAGTGGATCGAACGCTCGCCCTTCGACGCCTTGAAGGCGCAGTCGAACACCGGCAGGTCGCGCTCCAGCAGGTGCGGCGCGCCTTCGATGGTTTCCTGCTCGTCGATGTGCTTGATGATGTCGTCGATCTGCGCCGCGGTGTAGCCGAGCTTCTTGAGCGCGGGCGGCACCGTCTGGTTGACGATCTTCATCATGCCGCCGCCGACCAGCTTCTTGTACTTCACGAGCGCGATGTCGGGTTCGACGCCGGTCGTGTCGCAATCCATCATGAAGCCGATGGTGCCGGTGGGCGCCAGCACGGTGGCCTGCGCGTTGCGGTAGCCGAAGTCTTCACCGAGCTCGACCGCATCGTCCCACGCCTGCTTGGCGCCGGCGAGCAGGTCGTCGGGCACGTGCTTGGCGGTGATGTCCTTGATCGCATCGCGGTGCTTGCGCATGACGCGCAGGAATGGCTCGCGGTTGACGTCGTAGCCGGCGAACGGACCACCGTGGTCGCGGGCAATGCGCGCCGACTGGGCGTAGGCCTCGCCGGTCATCACCGCCGTCAGGGCGCCGGCATAGTCGCGGCCGGCATCGCTGTCGTAGGGCAGGCCGCGCGACATCAGCAGCGCGCCGAGGTTGGCGTAGCCGAGCCCCAGCGGGCGGAAGGCGTGGCTGTTCTTGGCAATCGCCGGGGTCGGATAGCTGGAGTTGTCGACCAGGATCTCCTGCGCGGTGATCATGGTGCGGCACGCCGCGCGGTACGCCTCGACGTCGAACTCGCCATCGTCCTTGACGAAGGTCATCAGGTTCAGCGACGACAGGTTGCAGGCCGAGTCGTCCAGGAACATGTACTCCGAGCACGGGTTGCTCGCGTTGATGCGGGCCGTGTTCGGGCTGGTGTGCCACTCGTTGACGGTGGTGTCGAACTGCATGCCGGGATCACCGCACACCCAGGTGCCTTCGGCGATCAGGCGCATCAGGTCGCGCGCCTTGTAGGTGTCCATCACCTCGCCGGTCGTGACCGCCTTGGTCTGCCACAAGCCATCGTCCAGCACCGCGCGCATGAACTCGTCGGTCACGCGAACCGAGTTGTTGGAGTTCTGGAAGAACACCGAACCGTAGGCGGTCCCCGTGAACGAGCCGTCGTAGCCGGCGTCGATCAGCGCCCACGCCTTCTTCTCTTCCTCGACCTTGCAGCTGATGAAGTCGACGATGTCGGGGTGTTCGGCGTTGAGGATGACCATCTTCGCCGCGCGGCGCGTCTTGCCGCCCGACTTGATCACGCCGGCAAAGGCATCGAACCCCTTCATGAACGACACCGGCCCCGAGGCCGTGCCGCCGCCGGCCAGCAGTTCCTTCGACGAGCGAATCGCCGACAGGTTGCTGCCCGTGCCCGAGCCGAACTTGAACAGCATGCCCTCGGTCTTGGCCAGGCCAAGAATCGAGTCCATGGTGTCGTCGACCGCATTGATAAAGCAGGCCGAGCACTGCGGCGCCTTCTCGAAGCCGCAGTTGAACCACACCGGGCTGTTGAAGGCCGCCTTCTGGTTCACCAGCAGGAACTTCAGGTCGTCACTGAACGCCTGCAGCGCCGCGTCCGAAGCGAAGTACTTCTGCTTGCGCGCCCAGCCGGTAATGGTGTCGACGACGCGGCCAATCAGCTGCTTGACCGAGCGCTCGCGCTCAGGCGAGCCGATGTGCCCCCGGAAATATTTTGAGACAACGATGTTGGTGGCCTGTTGCGACCACGACTTCGGGATCTCGACGCCCCGCTGTTCGAAAACAACGGTGCCCTTTTCGTTGCCGATGATGGCGTCGCGCAGCTCCCATTCGATCGTGTCGAACGGATCGCTGCCGGCGACCGTGAAAAAACGCGGAAACTCCAGGCCGGGGGAGGCCTGAGACTTTCGGCTTCGTGCTGACTCCGCCGGCTCAACGTTGCCCGACGACGAACTCACGGTCTGTCCTGCGGATGCCGCTGACAGACCCTTCTGGGAAGCGTCCTGCATGCTTCTTCCTCCGAATGGCGACACCCCTCCCCTATGGGGCGAACGCCCTAGCTAATCGAACGTGTTTCTAAAATTGGTTGGTGCGCGAAGTCTGACGTCTCTAAATCGGCTCTTTTTGTTCTCGAACTCGGCTCCGATTCAGTCCCAATCGACCAACGCCGGGAGGTGCCAGGCGATTGGAAATCATCTTCGAGCGCGGAGCCAAATATGCGCCTGTAACTATTTGTTGTCAAGCACTTAGCCACTACATATTGCGCTTTTGTTTTAGGTCGTCCGCAATATCTCGCGGAAACCGGCGCAAAAACAATCATTCGCCTTATTTTCGCTTAACGAAAGTTTTTCGGCAACGTAAACAACAGCCGGGGTGCAGCTGTGTGCAACGGCGACTACTAAAGATTAGATGTCAGAAGTCAGCGGACGAGCACGGCAGCCATGGTGGCCGCCTTGTCCGCGGCCTTGCCGGCCAACACTACGTTGCGCGCCTTGAGCGCCTCGTCGGCCTGCTGCAGGAAGCGGCGCGCCGCGTCGACCTGCGCCCGGCCATCGGCATTGAGCGCGGCGATATTCACCCGGCCGAGATCGCGCGTGGCACGCGCCATGAGCTCGCGGATGGCCGCGGCCGTCTGCGCCTCGCTGCCGGGCGACGGGGTCAGCGTCAGCGACGGCGGGGCCGGCTTGGAGACCTCAGCGGCGGGATCCTGTGCGGCAGGCGGTTCGGGCTTCGCCTCGGCCCTGGCGGGCCTCGCGGGCGGCCTGGCGGGCACCGCTTCGACCACGGGGACCAGGGGCGGCGCCACGAGCTCTTCCTCGTACGTGGTCACCACCCGCGGAGGCGGTGGCGGCGGATCCAGCAGCGGCAACTCGACCTCGGTACGCACCTGCGCCTTCGCCGCGCACGCACCGAGCGACGCCGTCAGCAGCACGAGCATCGGGAGACGGCCCAGTCCCATCACGGTAATTGTAGCGAACCTGTCGGCAAGACCACGACGAAGGCCGTCCCCACCCCGACCGTGGACTCGACATCAATGGTCCCGTCGTGAATCTGGATCGTCCGGAACACCAGCGCCAACCCCATCCCGGTGCCGCTCGCTTTCGTCGTGAAATACAACTCGAAAATGCGCTCGAGGTTCTCGGGCGGAATGCCGACCCCGGTATCTTCGACGCGCACGCGCACCCGCCGGCCGTCAACGGCTCCGCACGTCACCGACAGTCGTCCCCCACCGGGCATGGCCTGCACGGCGTTCTGCACCAGGTTCAGGAACGCATCCCGCAGCAGGGCCGCATCGCCCTCGACGACGAGGGATCGGTCGGTGCAGCCCTGGTGAAGCGTGACATTCGCGCGCTCGGCTTCGGGCCGAACCGCCGCCAGCACATTCGCGACGAGCGGCGCCACCGCCACAGGTCCGAACGAGATTTCTTCGGGCTTCACGAACCGCATCAGCGCCTGGACCCGCTCATCGAGCCGGCGCACTTCCTGCCGGATGATCTCGACGTGCGACACCGCCGGATCCCCGGCCAGTTTCTGCTTCAGCAACTCCAGGTGGATGGTCATCGCGTTGAGCGGGTTCTTCAGCTCGTGCGGCACGCCCGAGAACTGCCGGCCCATGATCTGGATGCGCCGCGCCAGCTTGGTCAACTGCGCCGGGTTGAAGTCGGCCCGCGAGGCGGCGCGCAGTTGCGCGCTCACCTGGTCGAACACGTCACCCAGCTCGCGCAACTCCTCATCGTCCCGGAGGTCGAGCGTGGCCCCCAGGTCGCCGCGGCCCAGGCGCGTCAGGCTGCTGCGGATCACGTGCATCGGGCGCAGCACGAGTTGCGCGAGCAACATCGCCACCAGCACGGCCACCAGCAGCGAGACGCCGGCGGCCAGTGCGGCCGGCGCCAGCGAGTCGTTCAGGTCGTCGCGCACCAGCAGCGTCGACAGGCCAATGCGAATTTCGCCGAACGGCTCATCGCCGAGCGCGATCGGCTGGCTCCACTCGAGCATCTGCTGGGTGGCATAGACCGCGCGCAGCTGGGCGAGCCCGCTGCCGGCGAGGATGGTGTTCAGCGGCACGCGCCACGGCACCACCTGCCCGACCTGCTCCGGGTCGCTCGAGGCGAGCACGGCGTTGGCGGCGTCAACGACCACCGCGTCGACGACGTCCTGGGAATAGGTCGCGGCCTCGAGCGCCGACTGGACGCTGCGGCTCGCCCGCAGCTCGCCGGCGGCGGCGTCGCGGCTGGTGACCACGTCGCGGGCCTGGTAGTACACGCCGTTCGACAGTAACTCCGCGCGGGCGCGGCTTTCTTCGAGCAGCACACGGGCCAGCGTCACCAGATGCAGCAGGCTGAGGGCAGTCACCACGAGCGCCACCATAGCGGTGACGCCGACGACCTGCTTCTGCTTGATTGAGAACCGCATCATCGGCGGGTCGGGCGAGTGGGAGGGCTAGGGCGGGTTGGCAGGCCACGCATGACTACGCACCCCCACTAGCCCGACCTGCCTCACCTGCCCCACCAGCCTCCTTAAATCGATTCAGCTTGTTGTGCAGCGTCTTCAGGCTGATGCCCAGCATTTCGGCGGCGCGGGTCTTGTTGCCATTGGCAGCATCAAGCGTGGCCATGATCAGCTTCTGCTCGGCCTCATCGACCGTCATGCCGGGTGCAATCGTCACGCCGTTGGCCGGAACGGCCGCGCTCAGGGTGGCGCCGAGCGCGGGCAGGTGCGCCGGCTCGATCACTTCGCCGCGGGCCAGGATGATGGCGCGCTCGATCACGTTGCGCAATTCGCGCACGTTGCCGGGCCAGTCGTACTGCTCGAGCTGCCGCATGGCCGCCGGCGCCACGGTCTTCACGGTACGGTGATCGCGGGTGTTGAATTCGTCGATGAACGCCTGGATCAACAGCGGCAGGTCGTCCTTGCGCTCGCGCAGCGGCGGCAGCTTGATGCTGAACACGTTGAGGCGGTAATAGAGATCCTCGCGCAGGCGGCCGTCGCGAATGGCCGCCGCCGGATCGATGTTGGTGGCGGCGATCACGCGCACGTCGACGGCCTGCTCGGTGCGTCCGCCCAGCCGCCGGAACTTGCGTTCCTGCAACACCCGCAGCAGCTTGACCTGGGTCGACGGCGTCATCTCGGCAATCTCGTCCAGGAACAGAGTGCCGCGGTCGGCCAGCTCGAAGCAGCCCAGGCGGCGATCGGTCGCGCCGGTGAACGCCCCCTTCTCGTGGCCGAAGATCTCGCTTTCGAGCAGGGTGTCGGGAATCGCGGCGCAGTTGAGCGCCACGAACGGCGCCGAGGCCCGCGGGCTGAGCTGGTGAATGGTCTGCGCCACCAGCTCCTTGCCCGTGCCCGACTCGCCGAGCAGCAGCATGGAGGCCGGCGTCGGCGCCGCCTGCTCGAGCACCTGGTAGAGCGCCCGCATGGCGGCGCTGTGGCCGATGATGCGGCCGAACCGGCCGCTGCCGGTCAGCTGCCGCCGCAGCGCCTGGTTCTCGCGCTTCTGCTGGTTGATCTGGGCCAGCCGTTCCAGCAGCCGCTGCAGCTTGTGCGGGTCGAGCGGCTTGGTCAGGTAGTCTTCGGCGCCCGCCTTGACGGCCTCGACCGCGGTATCGACCGTGCCTTGCGCGGTCAGCAGGATCACCTTGATGTGTTCGGCTTCGCCGGCCAGCGCCTTGAGCAGGTCGAGCCCGCTCATGCGCGGCATCACCATGTCGGAGACGACGATCGAGGGGCGGAAGTCGGTGATTCGCTCGAGCGCCTCGGCGCCGTCGCCGGCCGACTCGGCCGTGAATCCCCAGGCGCGCACCAGCTCGGTCAAGCCCACGCGGGTCGCGGGATCATCGTCGACGATCAGGACGCGTTCGGCGGCATGTGAAGTCGGCTCAGCCACTGATTCGAGTGTACCATCGGCAAGCGCGCTTGCCGCGAGCGCAGTCGAACGGAGACCGACCACCCGTGCCGCCCCCCGCAACCGATTCGGAACCTGCCGCCGCACCGCTGCCCCTGGAGGCGCGCGTGCGCCAGCCGTGGCAGGCATGGACCGAGATCCTGATCTGCTCGGGCTACCCAACGCAGATCGTGCTCGGCGAGTTGCTGAAGAGCCTGGGGATCGCCCCGCTCACGGCGACCGGATCGTTGTCGGCGAGGTTCGTCTTCGCGCTGTCGCTGGCCGACACGGTCGTGCTGGTGTCGTTGATCGTGTGGCTGCTCATTCGCAACGGCGAACGGCCGCGCGACGTCTTCCTGGGCCGGCGCCGCGTCCGCGAGGAAGCCGTCGTGGGAGTGCTGTCGGTGCCGTTCATCGTGGCCCTGGTGGTCGTCCTCGCGCTGTTCCTGCGCGCCTTCCTGCCGTTCCTCCGCAACGTGCCGGACAATCCGCTCGAAGGACTGCTCGGCACCCAGACCGGACTGCTGATGTTCCTGGTGGTGGTGATTGTCGCCGGCGGCCTGCGCGAAGAGCTGCAGCGCGCCTTCCTGCTGCACCGGTTCCGCCACGACCTCGGCAACGCCGGCGCGGGCCTGGTCGTCACCAGCCTGGCCTTCGGGCTGGGTCACACGCTACAGGGATGGGACGCGGCAATTCTCACCGCCGCCCTCGGCGCCACGTGGGGCCTGATCTACCTGACCCGCGGCAGCGCCATCGCCCCGATCGTCAGCCACAGCCTGTTCAACTCGGCAGAGCTACTCAGAGCGTTCTTCCGGTAGAGCTCAAGGGTTCAGAGGTTTACTCCTTGACGATCGTGACGTCCGTCCGGCGACGCAGGTCCGACACCCAGTCTGAAATCAACTCGCGCCGGCGGGCGGCAACCAGGCGCTCGCGCAGCATCGGCGCGGCCTGCTCGAACGTGGTGCCGGCGCGCTCGAATTCCGTCCGCTGCTGCGTGAAGGCCGCCGAGACCTCGGTGTCGGTCGGCGTGCTCGCCGATGCGAACCGCTGGGCCAGGTAGGCCACGGTCCGCAAGTCGTCGCGCAGCCACGCGCGCAGGCGCGCCTCGGTGAACCCGGTTTCCTCGAGCACGCGCGCCAGTTCGCCGGGCCCCTGGAGCTGCGCGCGAATCTCGGCCAGGCGCGCCTCGACCGCGCTGTCTGACGGCGCCGGCGGCGCATACCGCTGTACTTCGCGCAGGATCAGCTCGCGGTCGACCAGCACCTGGGTCGCCGACGCGGCGTCGCCGGGCCGCTCGGCTTCGATCAGCCCCAGGCGCAGGGCGGCCCGCGCATCGTTCAGGGTGATCACCTGCGTGCCGACGATGGCGAGCGTGCGCTCGATGAGATCTCCCGGGACCTGGGCGCGAACCGCCAGGCCAGACGCCAGCCACGCCACGAGCAGGACGCACAACAGCCGGCGCATCAGAACGCCTGCCCCAGCGAGATGTGCAACACATTCGAGCGCTCGCGGCCGCCGGTCAGCAGCAGGCGCGTACTGATCTTGAAGCCCCAGTCGACCCGCAGGGGCCCGATCGGCGAACGATAGCGGAAGCCGATACCGCTGCTGAGACGCAGTTCATCAAGACTGATGTCCGAAGCGGTCTTGAACACGTTGCCGGCATCGGTGAACCACACCAACTGCAGGTTCTTCCAGTACGGCGCGCGCGCTTCGAAGTTGAAGACGGCGAGCCCGTTGCCGCCCTGCGGGAACCCCCGGGGATCGAGGGTCTCGGGTGTCCCCAGCCGATCCAGCGCGAAGCCGCGCACCGTGGTGTCGCCGCCGGCGAAGAACCGCTCACTGGCGGGCAGTTCGCGAATCACGGTCGGAAACCCGGCAGCACGAGACTCGCGCGCGACCTCGCTTGTCGGAGGGCCGGCAATCTCGACCACGGCGGGCACGGTCTGCGGAAAACCAATGGCCACACCAATGCGGGCCCCCGCCGCCAGCACGAAACCGCGGCCCGGCAGGCGCCGGTAGACGAACGCCTGGCCGAAGGTTTTCAGGAACCCGACTTCCGAGCCAATTGCCTTGGCCGCCACCGAGGCATCAACACCGAGGACCGATCCCTTCTGCGGATCGAGCACGTCGTCGCGCGAGTCACGCAGCAGCGAGCCGAACACCTTCGACAGCTTGACCTGTGGAAACAGCCGGTCGATGTCGAGCTGCGCTTCGGCGGCGATCCGCTCGTTGAACAGCTTGGTGGAATCGAAGGTGTAGCGCCCGGTCGTGGTGATCGATCCGAACCGCCGGGCGTAGTCGGCGGTCACGCCCTTGCGATTGAAGTCGAAGCTGGTGCGCAGGCCCTGTTCGACAAAGGCGGTGAGCTGGGCATCGCCGCTCGTGCCAAACGCGCGCGGCTCGCGGAAGGTGAACAGCCCGCGGTAGTCGTTGAGACCGTAGGTGCGCTCGTTGCCATCCTCGTCCGAGTCCGACTGGCGCAGCGTGACGCGCGCGAAGAAGGTCACCGAGCGGTTCTTGCCCCACAAATTGCGGCGGCTGATGTCGAAGAAGCCGCGCGGCGCGATGTCGAGGGTATCGCCCGCCTGGCCATCGTCTTCTTCGGCGCCAATCCGCCCGACTTCGAGACCGCCGCCGTAGCTGATGGTCGTGGCCGGCGCTTCCTCGAGGTCGACGAGCACGTCGCGGCTGTTCGAGCCGGTGCGTGGCAGCTCGCTGACCCGCACGCGGCGGAACAGGCCGGTCGCCGCCAGCTGCCGTTGGCTCTCGATCAGCGCATCGTCGCTCATCGGGCTGCCGCTGTGGATGGTGAGCTCGCGGCGGATCAGGTCGATGCCGGTTCGCCGGTTGCCCTTGATGAGCACGCGGTCGACGAGAATCTGCGGCCCTTCGGCCACGGTCCAGGTGATCGCCACCAGGCGCTGTTCGTCGGCGAATGCCAACTGCGAGATGACCGAGACGTTCTGGTAGCCGAGATTGCGATAGGCGCGCTGCAGGGCCTCGCGATCGGCCGCGAGCTGCGGCCGGTAGAACGGCCGCCCGCCGGCCAGCGCCATGCGCGCGGCGAGGTCGGCCGGCGCCATCGCCGTGGCGCCTTCGATGGTCACACCCGAGACCAGGGTCTGCGGGCCCTCCTGGACATCGAAGCGGACCTCGACCGGACGGAAGGACGCGCCGTTGCGTGATTCTTCAGGCAGCACCTGGATGGCCGGCTTGACCGCCGCCTGCGTGAAGCCGCGCACGCGGTACATCTCGGCGATGGCCGCCGCCACGGCGCCGACCCGGGCTTCGACGAAGGCATCGCCCGGACGCACCTGCAGCAGCGGCGCAAGGTCAGCCCGCGACAGGCCTGCGACGCCGGCAAGGTCGACCGTGCTGACGCGATGCTGCAAGCCCCGCGTTACGGTGAAAGTGACGACCACTTCGTCGCCGTCCTGGCGGCGCGCGTACGGCGCCTGGGCGGCACGGTAGCCTTCGCGGCGCAGCGCATCTTCGATCCGGCGGCTGGCGTCCTCGAGCAGATCCTGGTCGGCCGACCGTTCCTCGCGAATGGGCACCAGCGTGTCGGCGTCACCTTCCAGCGGGTCGCCCTGGAACACCACCCGCACATGCGGACCGGGCTCGACCTCGACCTGCACGTCGACGGCCGTGCCGTCGGTCGAAAACTCGTGCGACTGGCGGACACGGGCCTCGTAGTAGCCGCGTTCCCGGAGTTCGCCTTCATACGCCTCGATCCGCGCGTCGAGCGCCGTGCGGTCGAAAGGCCGGCCGGCGGCGAGATCGAGGCGCCGGACGACGTCGGCCTGGGGCGCCAGCGGCGTGGTGGCCACAGTCACCTGGCGGACGGCGGCCCGCGCCCCGGCCGCCACGGTGACGATCAACTTCAGCAACTCGGGTTGGGAGGCGTTGTTCTCCAGTCGTGGCTGGATCGACGCCTGGCGGAAGCCGCGATCGGCGTAGAACGCTTCCAGTTCGGCCACTACGTCGGCCACGCGGGACACCGACGGCGAGGCACCGAAGCGATCCGAAATCTCGGCGAGCACCGCCGCCTTCGGCAACTGCGCGTCACCCTCGATCGCGATCGTGCCCACCCGGCGGACCGGCGTCAGCAACCAACGGACGATCACGCCTTGCTCGGCGGGCGCGGCGAACACCCGCACGTCCTCGAACCGGTCCAGGCCGGCCAGGTGATCGATCGTGGCCCTGACATTGAGCATCGTCAGCGGCTCGCCAATGCGCGTTTCGATCAGCTCCACTACCGCGGGATCGGTCAGCGCCACGCCGGCTACTTCGACGCGCACGTCGGCGATCGTCCGGCCCAGGTGCTGGCCGGCGGCGCCACCCGCGGTGACGCCGAGCAGCAGCATCGCCACGAGGCACGCGATCGCGCCGCGTGCCATCAGAAGGTGTGCCTCTTGCGGACTTCGAGCGCGTAGGTGCGATCTTCGTTCTGGGACAGCACCCACGCCAGCGTGTCGCTCTCGTCGAACTCCAGCAGGATGATCTCGTCGTGTTCAGCCGACGACAGGCTGCGCGCGTAGGTCAGGAAGATGCGGTTCGAGATCCGCTTGCCAATGGTGACCCGGGCGGTCGGATTGAGGTTGACCCGCGACGACTGCTGGTAGGGGTCGTTCAGGAGCGGCGTGATCTGGAAGGTGTCGACCCCGAAGGTCTGCTCGACGACCCGGCCAACCTCGGCCGACAGCGCGCCGGTGAGCGCGCGGGTGGCCCGGGCTTCCACCAGCCGCTGCTCACGTTCGTTGGGGCGCTGCAAAGCGGTCAGCTCCATGTCGCCGCTGGGCGCCTGGTCGCTGAAGAGCAGCGAGAGAATGTCGAGCGTCTGGAGCGGCGGGTCGGACGTGAACTGGGGCTGCAGCCGCTCGGTGGTCCCGGCCATGCGCATGGTCACGCGGTAGGTCTGCCCGGGCACGCGCACCCGGGTCTCGGCTTCGACGTCGAAGAACGGCTGGATGCGATCAGGGTTGGCGAAGTCGAGGCTGCCGCGCGTCACCGCGTAACGCCGCCCCTCGAACTCCACCTCGCCCCGCACGATCTCGGCGCGGCCGAAGATCAGCGGCCGGTCGAGCGTGCCGCGCATGGTCAGGTCGGCACTGGCGACAATCCGCGCCTGGTCGTTGTCGATGCGCAGCGTCGACGGTGCCAGCAACCGGATGTCGAACCGCAGCGCCGAGGCGGCCGCCAGCTGGCCTTCGACCGCCGGGACCGGCGCGTCGCCACCGGCCAGGCCGCTGAACAGGCCACCGGAGGTATCGATTCCGCGCGTCCAGCTGGCGCTGCGCACCATCACCGTGCCGGTCACCACCGGCGAGGCCGCGGGACCCTGCAGCGCCAGCGTGCCGTCGACCAGCGACCGCATGCCTTCGGGATAGCGCAGCCGCATGTCCTGGCCCTCGACCGTGACGTCGAACTCGCTCAGTTGGTATGCCGCCAGGCCGATGCGGCCGCCGAACCGCACGGCCCCTCCGCCCAGCCGGGCGCTGAGGCCATCGAGCCTGACGCCACTGACGTCGAACGTCACGATGCCGTTCAGCTCCTCGAGCGCATGGGGGAACGCAAACTGGCGCAGACGGCCATCGGTCACGAGCGCGTTGCCGGCGACGACCGGCTCGCGCGCGGTACCGGTGATCCGGGCCGTGACCTCGGCGCGCCCTGAACTGCGCACGTCGGCGACAAAACCCTGCAGCACCGCCAGGTTGGCGGCGCCATTGGCCTGGAGGGCCAGCGATTGATCGCGCAGGTCGACCGTACCCGACAGGTCCAGCTCGGTGCCGTCGCCGACCAGGCGCAGCGCATCCACCTGCAATGACTGCCCTTCCACGCTCAGGCGGATCGGCGCGGCGTTGCGCAGGCGGTAGTCGACCAGCCGCAGGTCGACCAGCTCGACGGCCGTGTCGATGCGCAGGGCATCGGGGTTGTACAGCTCGCCGACCACGCGGATGGTGCCGCTGGCGATGGCCGAGGTGAACGGCGAGAACGACGGCTGCATGGCGCGCAGGAACGGATCCAGTGACGTATCGCTGATCCGGAACGACAGTTCCGCATCCATCTCGTCGTTCAACTCGACGCGGCCGGTGCCCGACACCGCCAGCCGCGCCGAGGCGACCTCCATCTCGTAGGTCATCAGCAAGCCGCGCATCGACAGCCGGCCGGTCATCTCGCCGACGCCTTCGTCACCGAAGAACAGGTCGCTGGCGCTGAACCGGACGTCGTAGCGCGGCAGTTCAAAGGTGCCGGTGCCGGCGGCGCTGAACTCGAGCGCGCCGTAGAAGGTCGGGTAGTCCGGGTACGCCGTCAGCGCCAGCGTCTCGACCGCGATGTTCCGGCCGTCGGCATTAAACGAGTAGGTGCCGTTCCAGCCCACGTAGGCCGCGCCGGTGACGAGGCCACCGCCCTTCGCCATCTGGAACGCGTCGAGCCGGACGCCGGCCCCTTCGAAGCGCAGTGACGTCTCGGCCTCGGCGAACGGCTCGTCGTAAGCAATGCCGCGGGCAATGGTCATGCGGCCAAAGCCGAGCGGTTCTTCGTACAAGCCGTAGAGGTGGAAGTCTCCGGACGCGCTGCCGTCGACTTCGTAGTCCTGCAGGTCGAAGGCTTCGCGGAAGTCGGCCATGGGCCGATCGGTGACCCGAATACGCGCGTCGATCTCTTCGCCACCATCGGCGCGCGGATAGCCCAGCGAGAACTGGCCGGTCACGTCCATCCGCGACGAGCCGGCGCGAATGACCGAGCGGCTGATGTTGGCGTAGGAGTTCTCGACCACGAAGTCGCCGTCAACGTCGCCCCAGTTGACGTCCCACGCGTACATCTCGGAGCCGACCAGGCGGCCCTCGATGCGCGGGCTGCGGAACGCGCCGAGCAACACGCCCTCGAACCGGCCGATCCCGTCGACCAGCGTCGCGTTGGTCTTCGCGCCAAACGTGGTCATGATGCCGGCCAGCATGCGATCGCTGTCCTGCCAGTTGCGGCTGGTCACGCGGAATGGCATCTTCGATCGCTCGCCATAGGCGGTCGCGCCTTCGAACGCGATATAGGTGTGTTCGGTAAAGACCTGGCTGGGCTCGAAGCGGATGGCTTCAGGGTCGAACGCGTAGGCCAGGCTGCCGGCCACGCCCATCGGCGACAGCGGCGTATGGTTGCTGAACGGCCCCTGCACCAGGTAGCGCTCACGGGCCGCGGCGGCGGCGCCGGCCGCCAGTTGCGGTCCCTGCAGCGTGATGCCCGGCGGCGCGGTGAAAGTCACGGTACCCGTGCCGGCGCGATCGGCAAACGCGCCGAGCGTCCAGCTCATTTCATTGCGGCCCGACGCTCGGCCTGCCACCCGGATGCCGCGCGCCTGGTAGAAGTCGGAGAGGGCCGTGAGGTCAACGTCGGTGTACTCGGCATCGAACTTCGCGCGCGCGCGAACCGCCGGGTTCCCCAGCGGCGCCTGCTCGTAGCGGAACTCGGTCCGTCCGCCGTAGAAGTCCGACGTCGCGCGGGTCACCTCCATGCGGTCGCGGACCCACACCATTGAACCGGTGAGGTTGGGGAACTGCAGGTCGTTGACCGCGGGCCGCGCGCTGGTGAAATCGCCCTTCAGCTCGCGGCCGCCGCTGAACATGTGGAACGTCCCTGCAAACAGGGCCTCTCCCGCCAGCGTGAAGGTATCGTTGGCGAAGAAGATCTCCCGCATCTTCGGCAACTGCACCCGCGACTTGATCTGGTAGAGCTGCTCGGGCCACACCGCCGGATCGATCATGCCGGTCATCTGCGACACGGCGCCGTCGGTGAGCAGGTCGATGCGATCGAACACGATCTTGCCGCCGGCCACCTTGAACGCCGCCGACATCTCGGCGCCCATCGGCACGTACTTCTGGATGGCGATGTTGCCGCCGTTGAACTTGAGCGTGCCGCGATACTCGCCGACCTTGGCGACGGTCACGTCGAGGTTCGGCGCCACCGCGAACCAGTCGGATCCGTAGTCGTTGATGACGAGTTCGCCGCGATGGGCGCGGACATACTGCAGGGTGGTGACGACCAGGCCGGGCCCGGTCCGCGGCGCGCGCGGCGGCCCCGTGACGCGGGGAAACGTCTGCCGGCCATCGGGAAACGACTCGACCACCATGCGCCAGTCGGTCATCTCGATGTCATCGAGCAGGATCTCGCGGCCGATCAGCGCGCCCCACGTGAGCGACACCTCGATCCGCTTGGCGACCAGCCAGGGCGGCTCGCTCGGGTACATCCCTTCAATGCGCAGGTCTTCGATGACGAACCGGCCGCGGCCGAGGTGCACGCCGAGGCGGCCGATGGTCAGCTTGCGCTCGAACCAGTTACCGCCCGCCGTCTCGGCCCGCGCCCGGAGCGCCGGCCCGAGGTCGATGGTGAGCGTCGACACGACCACCACGGCGACGATGATGCCGATGACCAGGGCAAAACGGCGCGCAAAGCGATAGACCGCCGTGAACGCGGAACGCAGCCGGCTGTCAATCCGCGACGTCTGCGGCATCGGCGTCATCTGTGTCATCTGCGGCCGTTAGTCGACCACCACCAGTAGCATGCCGGCATCCACCGACTGGCCCTCGACGACCACGACCTCGCGGACCCGCCCGTCGCGGGCGGCGCGCAGCTCGTTCTCCATCTTCATGGCCTCGACCACCACCAGCCCCTGGCGCGCCTTCACCTCGTCGCCGGCGGCCACCAGCACGCGCACGATCTTGCCGGGCATGGGCGCGACGATGCGCTGGGGACCAGTGCCCTGCACCGCGCCGGCCTTCTTCTGACGTCCAAACCCGCCGGCCTGGCGGACTTGGACGGGAATGGTGCGTCCCGCCAGGTGCACGTCGAAGTCGCCCGCGGTCCGCTGCGCCGCCAGCGCGGCGTCGATGCTGCAAACGGGTGGCGAGTTGCCGTCCCGCGCCACCAGCAGCGACAGCGCCAGGTCGCCCACGCGGCGGGCATCCACGAGATGTGTGCGATCTCCGACCGTGACCTGCAGCAGCGGGCCCTTGCGGGCGACGGTCACGGTGTAGACATTGGCGCCGGCCGCGATCTCGAACGTCATCGCAGCGCCTCGGCGCGGCCCGCCTGCTTCCAGATGCTGGGCGGCTCGGCGGCCACTGACGGCGCGGCGGCCGGACGCGTAAACAGGTGCACCGCGGCCGCGATTGCCGCCAGCTCTTCGTGCGCCGCATCGATCACCTGCAACGGACCAGCGCCCGGCGCGCCCATCTTGCGGTCGATGAAGGTCGTGTCGAAGCGCGCCGCCTTGAAGTCGTCATCGTCCAGGATCCACTGGAAGAACGGGATGGTGGTGCGAATGCCGCGCACCTCATACTCCGCGAGCGCCCGCTTCATGCGGGCGATCGCGTGATCACGAGTCTCGCCCCAGGTGATCAGTTTGGAAATCATCGGGTCGTAGAAGATCGGCACCTCGCCGCCTTCGTAGGCGCCGCTGTCGTCACGCACTCCGGGCCCCTGCGGCACGCGCAGGCCCTGGATGCGGCCAGGCGACGGCAGGAAGCCGTTCTCGGGGTCCTCGGCGTAGATGCGGCACTCAATCGCGTGCGCCTTCGGCGCGAGCAGCGATTCCGGATCGAGATCCAGGCGTTCGCCGCGGGCGATGCGAATCTGCCACTGCACCAGGTCGACGCCCGTCACCATCTCGGTGACCGGATGCTCGACCTGCAGCCGCGTGTTCATCTCGAGGAAATAGAACGACCCGTCGGTGTCGAGCAGGAACTCGATGGTGCCGGCGTTCGTGTAGCCGACCGTCTTCGCCACGGCCGCCGCCGCCGAGGTCATGCGGCGGCGCAGCTCGGGCGAGACCGCGAGCGACGGACTCTCTTCGACCACCTTCTGGTGACGCCGCTGGATGGAGCATTCGCGCTCGACGAACGGCAGCACCGTGCCATGGTGATCGCCGAGCAACTGCACCTCGATGTGGCGGGGCGCGAGAATACGCCGCTCGAGATAGACCGCGCCGTCGCCAAACGCCGATTGCGCTTCCGAGCGGGCCGCGCGCAGCGCCGCAGGCAGATCCGCCGGCGACGACACCATGCGCATGCCCTTGCCGCCACCGCCCGCCACCGCCTTGAGCATCAACGGATAGCCGATGCGCTCGGCCACCGCCAGCACCTCGGCATCGGGCGTCTGCTCGCTGAGCGGCTCTTCCGTGCCAGGCACGACGGGCACACCCGCCTTGATGGCCGCCTGGCGGGCGGCCGTCTTGCTGCCCATCAACGTGATCGCCTCAGGGGTCGGCCCAATGAACACGAGCCCGGCATCGCGGCAGGCCGCGGCGAAGTCTTCGTTTTCTGCAAGGAAGCCGTAGCCCGGATGCACGGCGTCGGCACCGGTCTGCTTCGCCGCGTCGATGATGGCGTCGATGCGCAGGTAGCTTTCGCGGGGAGCACTGGGGCCGACCGGCCAGGCTTCGTCGGCCAGCCTGACGTGCAGGGCGGCACGATCGCATTCCGAATACACAGCCACGGTGGCGATACCCATGTCACGGCACGCCCGAATCACACGTACGGCGATCTCGCCTCGATTGGCGATCAGGATTTTCTTCATTAGACCGAACCGCTTACGATTCTATCAGTTAGAGGCAGGCGTAGCGCTGCGGCGGTTCGTCACCACGGCCGGGCCGGCGGGGCCGATGCGCTCGGCATGGACGATGAAGCGCTGTGGGGCCGGGCCCACGTACGAAAAGGGATAGCAGGTGATCAAGGTCAGTGCATCGCGCCCGCGCGCTGCCAGCACGCTCAGGTCGTCGGGTTCGACAACCGCGGTGGCCGTCACCCGGTAACGAAGCGCGTCACGGGTGGTTCGAAACGTGATCTCGTCGCCGACCTTCACGCTCTTGAGTGGCCGAAACAGGCCGTCGCGGTGGCCGGCAATGGCGCTATTGCCCGGATGCCACGGCAGTGGCGTGTCGGGAAGGTGCCCCGCCGACGCCTTCAACGCCCGATCATCGTCACCTTCGATGACCGGGGCCGACATCCGCAGACGCGGAATGTCGAGCATGCCGACCAGGCTGCCGGCACGGGGAACATAGGCCCGTCGCACGGCAGCGTCGTTCTCGAAGCGGGCGACTTGATCACGTTGGGTCAGGCGCGCCTCGAGCGTGACGTAGCCCCAGGTGCCGAGGCAGCCCACGGCCACGCCCAGCAGCGCCCACTCGACGGCCGTTGCCAGCCACTGGCGTGCCGGACTCACCGTTGGCTCCCATTGGGATCCGCACGGTAGCCGTCGCGTGTCCGGACCCGCGCCGGGCGGCCGTCCTGCGAGCGAACGTAGACCTGAACCGGCCGCCAGCGTTCGGTGGCGGCCTTGGCGGTGTCGAGCGTCGGAGTGTAGGCGAGTGTATAGGCGCTGCGAATGTCGCGAGCGATGCGCTCGAGCGCCGCCGGAACCTCGTTGGCCGTGCGGGGTTGGAACGCGACACCGCCGGTGTCGCGCGCCAGCCGTCGCAACAGCCGCGGGTTGGCATCGCGCAGGACGCCGTCGGCGAGGCCCACCGTGTAGATCACGGCATCGGACGCTCGCGCGTCGCGCAGGATGCCTTCCTGCCGGGTGGCGCTGGCATTGTCGCCGCCGTCGCTGACGATGACTAGTACCTGGCGGCTATGTGCGCCACGCCGGACCCGTCGGAGGCCTTCGGCCACCCCGTCGTAGAGCGCCGTCATGCCGCGCGCGGTAATGGCCCTGGTGATGGCGGCTTCAAAGAGCCGCGGCGGGGTGTCGGCAATGATCGCCGGCGCCCATGCCTCGCGGACATGCTCGTTGACCGTGAGCACGAACACCTCGTCGCGCGGCTGGCTGTGGCGCGTGAATGCCGAGACGGCGGCAATCACCCGTTCTCGGCTCGGCGCCATGCTGTTGCTGTTGTCGATAATCAGGCCAACGCTCGCCGGCACTTCGTCCGCCGAGAACAGCTCCAGCGCCTGCGGACGGCCATCGTCGATCACCGTGAAGGCCTCCTTCTCCAAGCCCGCCAGGTAGCGCCCACCGCGATCCTGCACCGACACGTGCAGCACCACCAACCGGGCTTCAGCCTTGAAGACAGGCTGCTCGCCGGCGGCGGGCGCGACGGTTTGCGCGGTGGCGGCGTGCCACCACAGCACCAGCAGAAGCAGCGAGAGTAGGGCCTTGGCCATGACGATCCAAGCGCGCGAGGAGTCCGACCATGGGCCCCCTCGCGCTACCAAGATACCGCTACGGCTCCACGCGGCGCGACCGGCGGCGGAGCCAGCGATTGCCAATCAACGAGCCCACGCCGATTAGCGCAAGCAGCGGCAGAAGGCTGGCGGTGTTCGGCAGTTCCTGTCGCTCGGCAACGGCCGGCGCGGTGGCCGTGCGTTCGGGCGCGGGCACCGGCGCGGGGGTGCGATCCTGCGCTGCGGGCGGCGGCGCATCCTGAGTCATCGCCGGAGCCGGCGCGGGAGCCGGCGCGGGATCCGGCGCGGGCTGTTGTTCGGCAACGCGGACCTCCGCCGTCTCGGCGCCGTTGCGATCAACGCGCGTCATGTCCTGATCAGTGATGTTCTCGGCCACCGCCGTCTCGGTCTTGGTGGTGAGCACGGTCTCGCCCGTGCGCTGCGCAATCTTCAACGCCTGCGCGCGCGGGTAGATGAACTCGTGACCGACGGTGCGGCCCGGGTAGAACCACACCTTCACGGCCTGCGGCCCTGTCTCGGGACCCTCCATGAAGCGCACCTCCGGCTCGTCCGACGCCTCGTCGAGCGAGTAGTTCGGAATCGCCAGCAGCGTGGTGTGCAGCTTCTGCCGATCCTCGCTCATGACCCTGACGACGTGGCGATTGGTGGCGCCGTCGGCGAGACGGAAGAGATACGTGCCGGCGGGCAGCGTGGCGCCCGGCAGCTCGACCGCCTGGCTGAAGGTGAAGAACGTGTCCTGATTGGGCAGCCCCTGTGCGGCAGCGTTGAGTGGAAGCATGGCCACGGTGGCGAATGCACCCGCGAGAGCAATCTTACGAATCGACTTCATCATCTAATCCTCCTGCTCGGCGTACGAACGGTTAAGAAAATGCCGAGTTCCTTTGCAGGATTAGAGAGCAAGGATGCGGCCAACCTCGGACGGCGCGCGCCGACCCTTTGTGGGTGCGGGCAGTGCGCATTCTCTGAATCACGGAGATGAGATTGGGCAAGAAGGCGGCCGCCGCGACGTGACTGGTCGCACGGTGACGTGGGTAATTTCGGCGGCCGTGTATCCACCGCTAACACCAAGGACGAGCTGCGAGAGGCCACCGGCCGCGCGCAGCTCGTCAGGTGAGGCCGCGGTGCTCGGTGGCCTACGGCATGCGCATCGAGTCGTCGAACGCCACCACGACCGCGCCCTTGGCGCCGGGCGTCACCGCCTCGGGTGCGCCGCTGCTCGAGGCGTAGATGCCGATCGGCGACCCGGACGCCGGCGGCGAGTTGCCGGACATCACGCCCTTCTCGTCGTAGGCCACGGCAATCCAGACGCGATCGTTGCCGACGTCGAACGTTACCGCCGCGCCGTTCTTCGCGACCGAGGCCTCGGCGATGGGCATCGAACCGGGACCAATCTCCGGCGAGTCGAACAGCCACACCCACACCTGGTGGCCGGCGTCGACGGTGCCTTTGCCCGTATAGTTCACGGTCACCGAGACTTTGCCGGCGGTCGCGTCATCTGCCAGGGCGGCGTGAAGCCGGGTCGTATCGCCGGCCGCCACCACCACCGCGGCCGCCACCGCGAGAGCGGCGAAGTTCTTGATCATGTGTCAGTCTCCTTGCCCGCTGAAAGTGGCGCGGGACATTGACTGAGACGGGTGGCCGGGCGTGACAGTTCATGGCCGGCCGCCGACCGGCCGGAAGCCGCGGTCGAACGGCTGGTTCAGGCGAGATGCCGGTCGAGGAAAGCGTCGAAATCGGCGCAGGTCGCGGCCGGGGGCGGCTGCAGCGCGGCGAAGTGCGCGGCGTCGAAACTGGTGGTCAGCGCCACGACCGGCATGCCGGCGGCGTGGGCCGCCACAATCCCCATGGGCGCGTCTTCGAACACCAGGCAGCACTCGGCGGCCACGTCGAGCCGGCGGCCGGCCTCGATGAACACGTCGGGCGCCGGTTTGCCGCGGGCCACCTGATCGCCGCGCACGATCACGTCGAACCGATCGGCCAGGCCGATCTCCTGAAGCGTGTGGATCACGTTTGGTTCGGGCGCAGACGTCGCCAGCGCCATGGGCACGGCCTCGGCGGTCAGCCGTGCCAGCAGGCGGAGCAGCCCCGGCAACGGACCAGCCGGCCACGCGAGATCTCGCGATACAGGCCTTCCTTCTCGGCCTCGTACGCCTGCCACTCGTCGCGCGGCACGTCCCGATTGAACAGGATCGGAAAGATCTCGCTGTTGCGGCGGCCATCGAGCCGGGCGCGGTCCGCCGGCGTCAGCGGCTGAAGGCCATGGCGCTCGGCAAAGACCGCGAAAGCCTCGGCATGCAGCGCCATGTTGTTGACGAGCGTGCCGTCGATGTCGAAGATGACCGCTCCGGGACTAGAGCGGAATGTTGCCATGCTTCTTCGGCGGATTCTTGTCGCGCTTGTGATCGAGCGTCGCCAGTGCCTGCACCAGCTTGGCCCGGGTCGTCCGCGGCAGAATGACCTCGTCCACGTAGCCGCGTTCAGCCGCAACATAGGGACTGGCGAAGCGCTCGCGGAACTCGGCAATTTTCTGCGCGCGCATCGCCGCCGGATCGGCCGCCTTGTCGATCTCGCGCTTGTAGAGAATGTTGACCGCGCCCTCCGCGCCCATGACGGCAATCTCGGCGCTGGGCCAGGCGTAGTTGAAGTCGGTGCGGATGTGCTTGCTCGACATGACGCAATACGCGCCGCCGTAAGCCTTGCGCGTGATCACCGTGATCTTCGGCACGGTCGCCTCCGCAAACGCATAGAGCAGCTTGGCGCCGTGGCGGATGATGCCGCCGTACTCCTGCACCGTGCCCGGCAGGAACCCCGGCACGTCTTCGAACGTAACAAGCGGGATGTTGAACGCGTCGCAAAACCGCACGAACCGCGCGCCCTTGACCGACGCGTTGATGTCGAGGGTACCCGCCAGGTACGCCGGCTGGTTGGCGACGATGCCGACCGGACGGCCGCCGAGGCGCGCAAACCCCACCAGCATGTTGCGCGCGTAGTGCTGGTGCACTTCCAGGAAGTAGCCGTCATCCGCAATGCTGTGGATCAAGTCGAGCATGTCGTACGGCTGGTTGGGCGACGCCGGCACCAGGGTATCGAGCACGTCGTCTTCGCGATCGGCCGGGTCGTCGGTCGGCTTGCGCGGCGGGTCGTCGAGGTTGTTGCCCGGCATGAACGACAGCATCTCGCGAATCAGCGCCAGGCATTCGGCATCGTCTTCGACGGCAAAATGCGCGACGCCGCTCTTCTCGTTGTGCGTCATCGCGCCGCCAAGGTCTTCCTTGGTGACGTCTTCGTGCGTGACCGTCTTGATGACATCGGGACCGGTCACGAACATGTAGCTGGTCTGCTTCACCATGACGATGAAGTCGGTGATCGCGGGCGAGTAGACGGCGCCGCCGGCGCACGGGCCCATGATGGCGGAAATCTGCGGCACCACGCCCGAAGCCAGCGTGTTGCGCAGGAAGATGTCGGAATAGCCGCCGAGCGACACGACCCCTTCCTGGATGCGCGCGCCACCGGAATCGTTGAGGCCGATGACCGGCGCGCCGTTGCGCACCGCCATGTCCATCACCTTGCAAATCTTCGCGGCGTTGGTTTCGGACAGCGACCCGCCGAAGACCGTGAAGTCCTGCGCGAAGGCATAGGCGACGCGGCCGTTGATGCGGCCGTGGCCGGTGACCACTCCGTCGCCCGGCACGATCTGCTGATCCATGCCGAAGTCCTGGCAGCGATGGGTGACCAGCTTGTCGACTTCCTCGAAGGTGCCGGGATCGAACAGCCGCGTCATGCGCTCGCGCGCGGTCAGCTTGCCCTGTTCGTGCTGCTTCTGCAGGCGCGCTTCGCCGCCGCCCAATTCCGCGAGACGCTCGCGTTCTCTGAGACGTTCGATGGGGTTCATCAACACCGGCAACCCTAAAGGGTTGCCCCCACGCAAGGATTGCTGAGCGAGCCGACGCCTTCGAGCTTCACCATCATGCGATCGCCGGGCACCAGCGGCCCGACCCCCGACGGCGTGCCGGTGGTGATCACATCACCAGGCTGCAGGGTCATGAAGCGCGTGAGGTGCTCGACCAGGTACGGCACCGGGAAAATCAGCTCGCGGGTGTTCGAGTGATGACGCCGCTCGCCGTTCACCCATCCTTCGATTTCCAGCGCCGATGGGTCGAGGCCGACCGCGATGCACGGGCCGAGCGGCGCGAAGGTATCGAAACCCTTGGCGCGGGAATATTGGACATCCTTGACCTGCAGCTCACGCGCGGTCACGTCGCACAGGCAGGTGACGCCGAGAACGTATTCCATGGCGTCGGCCGCCTTGACCTGCGACGCACGCTTGCCGATCACCACCGCCATCTCGGCCTCGTGCTCGATGCGGCCGGCCCAGTCGGGCAACCGGATCGGCTCGTCGGGGCCAATCACCGTCGTCGCCGGCTTCAGGAACACCAGCGGCTCTTCGGGGAGCTTCTTCTTCATCTCCGCGGCGTGGTCTTTGTAGTTCAGCCCGATGCACACGACAATCGACGGCTGCACGGGGGCGAGAAACTTCAGCGCCGATCCCTGGGGAATCTCTTCGCCGGGCTCATAAATGCCGAACACGTCGCCATTCAGCCAGTGCAGGTTGCCGCCGCGCTCAACCGCGTAGCGCCCGCCCATGCCCTGCTTCACTCGATAAATGCGATCCATGAATTCTCAAGTCCCAAGCCCCAGGCCCCAAGCCTGGAATCTATCGCGCGGTCTCTTCGACCCGATTCGACTGCGCGCTGGCATTCTGTGGCGTGGCGCGATCGACCGCGACCACGACGTATACGTAGCGTGATCCCGGCCGCACCGTAGTGTCGCGGAAGGTGGTCGCCGCCACCGGTTCCGGGGTAATCGCTCGAAGTGTGTCACCGGGCGCGTCGCCACGCAAGACGAGGTAGCCCGCCAGGTCGGCTTCGGTGTTCGCGTCCCAGATCAGGCTGATCACGCCCTCGCCGGCAATCGCGGCCAGCGAACGAGGCGCGGCCGGCGGGAACGTGTCGGCCGGGGTCAGGCACGTCTTCGGCGACGCGGGACCCATGACCACCGCCCCGTCAACCTTGTCGACCGGCCGCACCACGAAGCACCGTTCCACGCCGAAGGACACGCCCTTGATCACGTGCTCGGTCACCGCCAGCGGCTGCGGCAGCAGCGGCGGAGGCACGACGATGGCGAACGGGTCCTCGGGCGGCGCGGTCGCCGGCACCTCGAACAGGTGATAGGTGGTGGCCTCGGATTGGAAGCCAAGCGACTTGGCCGGCAGCGGCGCCAGCACCGGCACCGCAGGTGGCGTGGGCGGCATCCCGGCCGGCAGTACCGGCGGGGCCGGCGGCGCGAGGAAGGCCGCCACGCGCGCGTCGGGCGAGGGCGCCCACGTGATCGTCATGTCGGTTTCCGTCGCGGTGATCTGCGGCGCACCCGGCGCACTGCTGGCTGGGCCGAGCGGCACCGCAATTGGAACCGAGGCCGGCGCCTTCCGCCCGCGCGGGCTCACGCCGACAACAAAGTAAAAGCGCCGCGGCAGCTCGCTCGGCGTCGGCGCCACGAGTGGCCCAAACGCTGGGACCGGCTCGTCGAGCGATTCGTCCGGGACCAGCTCACCCTCTTTGCGCGGCAACTCGACGACCAGGCGGGTCTCTGCGGTCAGCGTCTCGCGAACGACTGCCGGCACGCCGCGGTCGATGCCGGGCGGCAGGGGAACAGGCGGCAGCTCGACGCCCGCTGGCGCGGGCGGCAGCGCCGGCAGGATCGGCCGCACCGGCAAGGTCGCAATCAGCGTGGCCAGCTTGCGCTGCTCATCGGTCTCTGGTGGCTTGATCGCCGTAATCGCGTAAACCTCGAGCGACGCGATATCGGCCGGTTGCTGGCCGTCGACGTTGGCCACCGGCACCGGGAACGACACGAACACATCGTCGCCAACCCGGGCAGCCGTGACGCTGGCCACCGTCGCCGGCACCCGCACGAACGGCGCCAGCGGCGGTCCCTTCTTGCCACAGGCGGTGGCGAGAGCCGCGACCGCGAGCAGGGCTGCGACGATGCGAGTCGAATGGCTTGTCCTGAGCGAACGCCGGCGCGGCGACGCGGCGACGGGGTGAGTCGAAGCAGTCACAGGATGTAGCGGGAGAGGTCTTCGTTCTTGACGATATCGGCAAGCATCCGCCGGACATAGGGTGCATCAATCGTCACCGACTTGTCCTCGAGCGTCGGCGCGTCGAACGACACTTCATCGAGCAGGCGTTCCATCACCGTGTGCAGGCGGCGGGCGCCGATATTCTCGGTCCGCTCGTTGACGACGGTCGCAAACTCCGCGATGGTGGCCACGCCATCGTCGGTGAACGTGAGCTCGACGCCTTCGGTCGCCATCAGCGCGATGTACTGCTTGATCAGCGCGCTCTTGGGCTCGGTCAGAATCCGCACGAACTCGGCCTGGCCGAGCGCATCGAGCTCGACGCGGATCGGAAAGCGGCCCTGCAGTTCGGGAATCAGGTCCGACGGCTTCGAGACGTGGAAGGCGCCGGCGGCGATGAACAGGATGTGGTCGGTGCGGACCATGCCGTGCTTGGTGTTGACGGTCGTGCCTTCGACGATCGGCAGGATGTCGCGCTGCACGCCCTCGCGGCTCACTTCCGGGCCATGGCTGCCCTCGCGGCCGGCGATCTTGTCGATCTCGTCGACGAAGATGATGCCGGCCTGCTCGACCCGCTCGACCGCGGCGGCCGAGACAGCCTCCATGTCGATCAGCTTCTGCTGTTCTTCGGCGCCCAACCGCTCGCGAGCTTCAGCCACGGTCACGCGGCGGCGCTTCGAGCGGCCCTGGAACAAGCCCGGCATCATGTCGCGCAGGTTGGCGCCGACTTCCTCCATCGACGATCCGGTGATCATCTCGATAGACGGGAACGACTTTTCCTGCACGTCGATCTCGACCATGCGCTCGTCGAGCTTGCCCTCGCGTAGTTGCTCGCGCATGCGCTGGCGGGTGCCGTGCATTTCGTCGCGGATGCGGCCGGGGTCTTCGTCGGGCGCGGCCGGACGGGGCGGCAGCAGCAGGTCGAGCAGGCGCTCCTCGGTGTTCAGCTCCGCCTTGACCCGCACATCTTCAATGCGCTCGTCGCGCACCATGTTGACCGCGAGCTCGACCAGGTCGCGCACCATCGACTCGACATCGCGGCCGACGTAGCCGACCTCGGTGAATTTCGAGGCCTCGACCTTGATGAACGGCGACTGCGCCAGCCGCGCGAGGCGCCGCGCGATCTCGGTCTTGCCGACACCGGTCGGGCCAATCATCAGGATGTTCTTGGGTGCCACGTCCTCGGCCAGCTCGGCCGGCAGCTTCTGGCGCCGCAGCCGGTTGCGCAACGCGATCGCCACCGCCCGCTTCGCCTTGGCCTGGCCGACGACGTACTTGTCGAGCTCGGCGACGATCTGGCGCGGCGTGAGCGAATCGATGAACGTGGACGAGCGCTCGGGCAAGGGGATCGACATCTAGAGTTCTTCGATGGTCAGGTTGCTGTTCGTGTAGATGCAGATCTCCGACGCAATGGTCATGGAGCGTTCGGCAATCTCACGGGGAGTCAGGGTGGTGTTCCGGACCAGCGCCTTGGCCGCGGCCTGCGCAAAGGCGCCACCCGACCCGATGCCAATCACGCCGTCATCTGGCTCGATTAGATCGCCAGTGCCCGACAACAGGAACATGGACTTGCGGTCGAGCACGATCAGCAGGGCCTCGAGCCGACGCAGCGCGCGGTCGGTGCGCCAGTCCTTGGCCAGTTCGACCGCCGACCGGTCGAGGTTGCCGCGATACTGCTCGAGCTTGGCCTCGAACCGCGCGAATAGCGCGAACGAGTCGGCCGCCGATCCGGCGAAGCCGGCGAGGATGCTGTCGTTATACAGGCGCCGGATCTTGCGGGCGTTCTGCTTCACGACGGTGTTGCCGAGCGTGACCTGCCCGTCTCCGGCCAGCACCGCCCGATCGTCGCGGCGGACCGCCAGGATCGTGGTGGCGTGGAACGTCGACTCCATCCCTGTAGTGTCTCACACCCGGTGAGCCGGGCCGAGGTAGCCGGATGGCGGAAGGGCTACAACAGCAACGACGGGCGAGGCGTCGTCATGACGTCTCGCCGTTCTTCTGGGCCGTCGCTACGAAGTAGAAATACAGCGGGATGCCCGCGGCCATCACGGCGAGTCCGGCCAGCGTGGTCATCGGGGCGGAATAGAAGCCGTTGATCACGGTGGCGGTGCCGACGATCACGAACAGCGCCGGCGTGAAGGGGTAGCCCCAGGCGCTGAACGGACGCTCGGCGTTGGGTTCGCGCGAACGCAGCACGAACACCGCCGCGACGGCGATGGTCGCAAACAGCGTGACGGCGAAGCCGGTGTAGGTCGTCAAGGCATCGGCGGAGCCCGACATGATCAGGATGCTCGCCCAGATCGCCTGCGCGATGATCGCGGTCGACGGGGTGCGGTAGGTCGGATGAATCTTCGCCGCCGCCGGCAGGAACACGCCGTCACGGGCCATGGCGTAGTAGACCCGCGGCCCGGCAAAGATGTTGGCGCTCACACTCGCGAGCAGACTCACGATCGACACCACACCCATGATGTTGCCCGCGGCCGACCCCAGCATCTTGTCGGCGACGACGTCGAGCACGCTGCCCTGCACCTTGGCCAACTCGCCAACCGGCATCACGTAAAGGTAGAGGGCGTTCAAGCCCAGATAGATGACGATCACCGCGCCGGTGCCCAGGGCCAGCGCCTTGGGGACGTTGCGACCGGGGTCGCGAATCTCTTCGGCCATGTACGACGCCGCATTCCAGCCCGAATACGTGAACATCACCGCCAACAGGGCCAGCAGCCAGGACGAGCCGCTGACCGGTCCGGCCACCGCCTGCATGTTGGCCGTCGAGCCGGCGCCCATCGAAAACCCGGCCGCGATGAAGAGCAGCAGCGCCGCCACTTTCAGGACGGCCAGGAAGTTCATCATCAGCCGGCCGGGGCCGACGCCGCGGTAGTGCACGTACGACAATGCCACGACCGCCGAGATGGCGACGAGTGTCCGACGGGACACGATCAGCGGAAAGCCGGGAATGGGAATGACGAAGAACGGCGTGTGATCGGCGGCACCCGGGAAGAACCGATCGAGGTAAAAGACCAGGACGACCGAGGTGGCGGCAATCGCGCCGGCAAAGCCGGCGACGAACGAGACCCACCCGGTGAGGAAGCCGGCCAGCTTGCCGTAGGCCGCGCGCAAGTAGACGTATTCGCCGCCGGCCCTTGGACGGAGTGCCGCCAGTTCGGCGTAGGCCGACGCGCCACAGAACGCGAGCACGCCGCCGGCCACCCAGATGCCAAGAAACAGCCAGGGGTTGGGGACGCCCGCGGCAATCAGCGGAGGCGTAAAGAGAATGCCGCCGCCGATGACGTTGGAAACAATAATCGCCGCGGCGTCGTACGGGCCGAGCCGGCGTTCAAGAGTGGAGGTTGCAGCGGTCGCCATCGGCCGGAATTATAGTGCCTATGGTGCGTACGGTGCCTAACGTGCCGGCTTACCTCGTGAGGAGCTGGCGCTGAATCGGGTATTCGGCCAGCTTGGCCCAGACCTGCGATCCCTGCTTCAGGAAGATCTCGACCTTGGCGTCGATGAACTCCTTGTTCTGCAGCATCTGCATGCGCGGCTGGGTGCCGGTGTAGCCGAGCGCCGAGCGCATGACCAGGGGGCCGGTTTCCGCGCCGGCGGCCAGCACCGGGTCGCGCGGAATCGCCCACCCGAAGTACTCGCCCCACATTTCCTGTTCGCCGACGCGCTTGAAGATGGCGTTGACCTGAATGGACTTGAGCTCGTCGGCCGACTTGTTGCGGAACTTCAGCGAGACGCTGGGCACCAGCTTGTTCTTGCCGTCCTCGAGAATGCCTTCGTCGAACCAGCCCGTGACCACGTCGACGGGTTCGAGCGCGGCCACGGCGTCGACCGACGGGCCGCAGCCCCGGGCCGACATGGTGACAATGCCGAACATGATCGCAGCAAAGGCGAGCAGGCCGCCCACCAGGGTGACGAGAGGAACGCGCGGGGTACTGGTGCTGGTTTCCATAGGTGTCGCGGACAATGCCGCCTTGTCTATTCTAAGACACCACGCCCCTCGGAATGTTCCGGCCTATGCCGGAATGGTCCGGCTGAAGCCGGACGCCACAGCACTCGTTCGGTGTTTCAGAACTGGGAGACCTGTACCCGCTTGCGGGCTTCGTCGCGAGTGATGCGGCCGGCACGGTAGTCGATCAGGTCGGCGCCCTTGATGCGGTAGATCATCGTCACCACCTCTTCCAGCGGGTCCTGCGGCGCGAGCGTGTCGCGGCCTTCGTTGTCACGCGCGGCGACGGTGAGGAACTGCTCGGGGCCAAGCGCCATGGGCGTGCTGTAGTCGATGATCGCGTCCACCAGCGCCCGGGTCACCGCCTCGGTGTAGGCCCGGTTGGGGTCCTGCGCCCAGGCCTTGTCGGCCACAGCCCGCCCCGCCGACGACACGCCAGCCGCCGCCGCAGCACCCACGCCCCCGCCGGCGCCATCGGGAATGATCACGCCGGGCGACACGGGCGGATTGGCCGGATTGCCGGTGCGCGCATACGGTGTGTTCGGCGTCGCCTGGGATTCAAGCTGCTTGAGCGACCGCTCGAACGCCGCGCGCGAGGCCGGGTCGGTAATGCTCTGGCCAATCTTGCGCATGTCGCTGATCGCCATCTGGGCCGCGGTGTTGTCCTGGTCGAGCATGGTGCGCAGGCTCCACATCATGCTCTGCCGCATCATCGGCACCTGCACGTCGAAGTAGACGCCGTAGCCATCCAGGTAGACGCCACGCGCCTGCGCTTCACCCGCGAGGATGAAAACGCCCGGCATCACGGCGAGGATCTCGCGGTTCAGCGTCTTGGCGCCGTAGTCGACCGCCCGCGCCAGCGCGCCCTCCATCACGTAGATGTGATGGCGCATGTCGCTCATGTTCACCGGCTTGGCGGTGGCCGCCTCCTGCGCCGAGGCGGGCATCGCCACGACCAACGCCGACATCGCTACCCACGTGCTGATCTGCTTCTTCATGGCCTTTTCGTCTTCTAGATTCGTTCTACTAAATTCGTTCTTCGTTCTTCGTTCTTTACCGTCACTACTGCTGCGGTGTCGTCGAGGCGCGGATCATGTAGTTGATGGTCTGCCGCTGCTTCGCCATCTCGACACCGGTGTGGCCAATGGCCTGCTCGACGCGGAGCAGGTCGGCCCGCCGCTGGATGTCCATGTCGCGCGCCAACTGCGTGACGCGCAGCGCCAGTTCCCGTTGCTGCCGGGTCTCGCTCGCCTCGAGCAACGCCCGCACACGGGTCACGGTCGCATCATCCACTTCTGATCTCGACGCCGCGCGGACCGCGCCGGCCGGTTGGTTGGCGCGAATTTCATCCCGCAGTTGCGTCTCGAGGGCAATCAGCGCGGTTCGCCACGGCTCGTCGCTTCCGGTGGTCGAGGTGGCCGCACGGGCATCGGCAGGGGCATCGGCAGGCGCGGCGGCCGGGGCCATCCAGCCGGTGGTCACGACCAGGCCATCGGGGCCGGACTTTACCTGGACGTTGGCAACGGCCGCGCTGACCGCGAGCACCAGCACGGCGGCCAGGGCCTGTGCCCACACCGGCACCGCACTCCACCCCTTGGCGGGGTGCAGGACCGGCGACGGCGCCGGTACCGGCATCGGCGGCTGCACAGTCTTTTGCACGACCGTGAAGCCGAGTTCGGCATTGGGCGGCGCCCACTGCGTCAACCCGCTCCGCACCCCGGCCAGCGCCCCGACTTCGCTTTCGCACGCCGCGCATTCGCGCAGGTGCTCATCCACCCGCCGGCGATCCGCCTCGTCGATCTCGTTGTAGAGGTACGCCACCAGGGTGGCCTTGTCGTCACACGTGAATTTGAAGCTCATGATGCTCGTCCACTCGCGAAACTGGTCATGCCCTGGCTTTCCAGGTGCTTGCGCAACACGCTCAGTCCTTGATACAGCCGCGTCTTGACGGTGCTCAAGGGGCACCCTTGCAGGTCGGCAATTTCCTGGAAGGTCAGGCCGTGGTACTCCTTCAGGACGATGGCGGTCCGCTGCTCGTCGGGCAGCAGCTTCATGCCTTCGGCCACAATGCGGCTCATCTCGTTACGGGCCACCAGGTCTTCGATGGATTCGACCGGCCCCCGGTCGGCCGCCATTTCAATGACGTCCATGTCCTCGGGCATCTCGACCACTGGCGTCCGCTTCTTTCGGCGAATCCAGTCCCGGCACAGGTTCAGGGCAATTCTGTAGAGCCAGGAGGAGAACTTGGCCTGGCCCTTGAACCCGGGCAGGGCGCGAAAGGCGCGCAGGAACGTTTCCTGGGCCACGTCCCTGGCGTCTTCGTCGCGGCCGATGACGCGGTACGCCAAGGCATAGATCGGCCGTTCCCAGCGCAAAACCAGCTGGTTGAAGCTCTCGGCATCGCCGGCCATGGACCGGGCGACCAGCTCCTCGTCGGTTGCAACCATTACGAACGCTTGGCCAATCTCACTCGCTAGTGTCTAAGACGGCGGTCCGGCCCTGAAAGTCGGCGGCGGTCCAACTTTGTCGGCTCCGTGGACAACGTGCCGGCCGTCCTGATGGGGTAAGATACCGGTTCCAGAGACATTTAGTGGGCGTGAACTTTCCAAACGACGAAATCTTTCTGACGACCGAAGAAGTGCTGGAGTACCTCCAGGTTAACCTTCGGACGGTTTACCGGCTGATCAAGGCCGGAAAAATCCCCGCCGTTCGCGTGGGGCGCCAGTGGCGCTTCCGTAAGCGGGACATCGACGCCTGGTTGGACACCCAGCGCCCCCGTGGCGAGCGGATGCCCCAGGTGGCCGTGTCGGAAAAGCCCCAAGCCCGCGATGGCCGCTCGCGCGTCCTCGTGGTGGACGATGAATCGAGCATCCGGGAACTGCTGGCCAAGACCCTGGCCCTCGCGGAATACGACGTGGACACGGCCCCCGACGGCCGGGCCGCGCTCGAGCGGCTGCGGCTGGGCCACTACGACCTGCTGATCGCCGACCTCAAAATGCCCGGCATGGACGGCCTCACGCTGATCCGCGAAGCCAAGCGCCTGAAGGCCGACATCCCGGTCATCATCATCACCGGATTCTCCACCGAGTCGAGCGCCATTGAGGCGGTTAATCTTGGCGTGGCCGGTTACCTGACCAAGCCGTTCCGCGTGCCCCAGGTTCTCGCGGCGGCAGCGCGCGCGCTGGGAGAGTAAGGGCGCGCCTTCGGCGCTTCTGGGGCTCGCGCCTCCGGCGCGTCGTAGGGGTCGGCCGTCGGCTTCCTGGGGCCCTACGAACAACGTGAGCCCTACAAGCGCCGAAGGCGCGAGCCCCACGAGGCGCGCAGCGCCGAGCCCGAAATGATTCAGCTCCAAGACGTCACCAAATCTTTCGGCGAGAAGACCCTGCTCGAACAGGTGACCTGGCAGGTCGGTGATCGCGACCGCGTTGGTCTGTGCGGCCCGAACGGTGCCGGCAAGACGACGCTGCTCAAGATGCTCGCCGGGTTCGACGAGCCCGATGCGGGCTTCATCCAGAAACCCAACGCCCTGACCTTCGGCTACCTGCCGCAGGATGGCCTGTCGCACAGCGGACGCACGGTGAGCGCCGAGGCCAGCCTCGCGCTGAAGCCGCTGCTCGATCTCAAGGCCGAGATGCACGCGCTCGAGGCGCGCCTGGGCGATGCCTCGCTGAACGAGCAGGAGCACGACGCGCTGCTCCACCGCTATAGCGACGTCCAGGACCAGTTCCGCCTCGGCGACGGCTACCAGATCGAGCTCAAGGTCGCGACGGTCCTGCGGGGCCTGGGCTTCGAGCCCGAGGCGCAGGAACAGCTGACCGATCACCTGTCGGGCGGATGGCAGATGCGGCTGGCCCTGGCCAAGCTGCTGCTGAGCGCGCCCGACCTGCTGCTGCTCGACGAGCCGACGAACCACCTGGACCTCGACGCCCGCAACTGGCTCGAGGAGTACCTGGTCGCCTACCCGCGCTCGGTCATCCTCGTCTCGCACGACCGCTACTTCCTCGACGCCGTGGTCACGCACATCGCCGACCTGTCGTTGCGCACCATCACCGACTACCACTGCAACTACTCGAAGTACCTCGAAGAGCGCGATGCGCGGCTCGAGCGGCTGCGCGACGCCAAGCGCCGGCAAGACGAGGAAGTGCAGCGGGTCGAGGAGTTCATCAACCGCTTCCGTTACCAGGCCACCAAGGCCGCACAGGTGCAGAGCCGGATCAAGATGCTCGAGAAGGTGGTGCGCCTCGAGGTACCACCCGAGCGCAAGCGCATCCACTTCCAGTTCCCGGCCTCGGCCAGGAGCGGCCGGATGGTGCAGGAGCTGAAAGGCGTACGGAAGGCCTACGGCGACAAGGTCGTCCTGGACAAAGTCGACCTGCACATCGAGCGCGGCGATCGCATTGCCCTGGTCGGTCACAACGGCGCCGGCAAGTCGACGCTGATGCGCATGTTGTCGGGCGAAGAAGCGCCCGACAGCGGCGAACGCAATGAAGGCCACCAGGTGGTGATGCAGTACTTCGCCCAGGACGAGGCCACCCGGCTCGAGCCCGGCTTGACCGTTTACGAAACGCTTTCGGACGGCTCGCCCAACCACATGGTCCCGGCCATCCGCAACATCCTCGGCGGCTTCCTGTTCAGCGGCGACGATGTGTACAAGAAGGCCGGCGTGCTCTCGGGCGGCGAACGGACCCGCCTGGCCGTGGCCCGCATGCTGCTGCGCCCCTCGAATACGCTGCTGCTGGACGAGCCGACCAACCATCTCGATATCGACTCGAAAGAAGTGCTGCTTGACGCGCTGGCCGATTATGGCGGCACGCTGATCTTCGTGTCGCACGACCGCTACTTCGTCGAGAAGCTCGCGACCAAGATTGTCGAAGTCGGTAACGGCAAGGCGATTCTGTACCCGGGAAGCTACGAGTCGTACCTGTGGAGTAAGGAACAGAATCAGGCTGGTCGGGCGGGTGGGGCTGGTCAGGCGGGTCGGGACGCTCACGCGCCAAAACGGAGCACTTCCCAACCAGCCCCACCGGCCCAACCAGCCGCACCCGCCCAGTCCTACGGAGAACGCAAGAAAGACACCGTCGAAAAGCGGAAACGCGAGCGGGCATTCAAGGCGCTGAAGGATCGCGTCGCCGACCTCGAAGCGCGCATCGCGGAGCGCGAGAAGGCGATCAAGGAGGTCGAGGTGAAGATGTCGGCCCCCGACTTCTACACCGACCACGAGGGCTCCAAGCCCGTGCTGGCTCAGCATCAGGCGCTGATGTGGGAAGTCGGCGAGCTGCTCAGCCAGTGGGAGATGCTTCAGAGCGAAGCTGAACAGTTCGGCGACCTACAGAATCAGTAGTTCGATTACATTTCTGTATTCGCGGACAGTTTCGAGCGATAATCCAAATTCTGTAATCCCAACGACTTAGAGCGTTCAGTCGTTTCTCGGGTTCGGGGCACGGGCTTTGCTCCCGCTCGTGCCGGCGTCATGCACATGCCGAAGCGCGCAGCGAAATCATCGCAACTGACCGACGTGTTTTTCCGCCACATGGTGGGCAACATGCGCAACGGCGTCCTCGCCATCGCGCGTGATGGCGCCGTAGTGCTGGTCAACGACGAGGCCTGCCGCCTGTTCGCCCTGCCGGCCGGCGCCACCCTGGTCGGCCAGCCCTTCGCCGACGTGCTGCACCAGCACCCCGACATCGTCCGTGTCCTCGGCGGCGCCTTCGAGATGGCGGCTCTCCCCAATCGCGCCGAACTCCGGCTGAAATCCACCGATACGGTGATCGGCTACACGCTGTCGCTGGTGCGCGACGAGGCGGACACCACTGTCGGCGCCGCGCTGTTCTTCAAGGACCTGACCCACGTCGAGCAGATCGAAGAGCGCGAGCGCCTGCGCGACCGGCTGGCCGCCGTTGGCGAGATGGCAGCGGTGATGGCGCACGAGATCAAGAACCCGCTGGCCGCCATCGAGGTGGTCGCGGGCCTGCTGCGGCGCAAGGCGCCCGACAACCCTGATGTGCAGTCGCTCGTGAAGGACATCATCAGCGAGGCGAAGATGGCCAACGCGATCGTCCAGGAAGTGCTGGCGTTCGTGCGGCCGGTGCGGCTACAGGTCGACCGCACCTCGCTGGCCGAGGCCCTGGCCAGCGCCGTGCTCCTGGCCGACGGCAAGGCGACGCGCGGCAACATCCTCGTCGAGACGGCGTTACCCGACCAGCTGCCGTTGCTCGGCGCCGACCAGTACCAGCTCACGCAGGTGTTCGCCAACCTGCTGATCAACGCTTACGAGGCGCTCGAGGGACGCGGCCGCATCCTGGTGTCGGCCTCGCTGGCCACGACCGCCGCCGAAGGCGCGCTGCTGCCCGATGGCCACCAGCCGGTCGACACCGTGGTGGTGGATGTCGCCGACGACGGCCCGGGCATGCTGCCGGACGTGGCGGAGAAGATCTTCAACCCGTTCTTTACCACCAAGGCCCAGGGCTCGGGCCTCGGCCTGGCGATCGTCCGCAAGATCGTGGACGCGCATGAAGGCCGCATCGACATGACCACCGCCGACGGGCGCGGCACGCGGTTCCGCGTCACCCTGCCGGTCGAACCCCACAAGCACGGCCCGCACCACTAACGCGCAGACAGACGGAGACCACAAGGACATGGCTCGCATTCTCGTTGCCGACGATCACGACGCCCTTCGCCGGGGCCTGGCGCTGTCACTGACGACCGCCGGGCACGACGTGGACGAGGCGCCCAATGGCAACGCCGCGCTCGAGAAGCTCCACGAGAGCTACTACGACGTGGTCGTCAGCGACCTCAAGATGGGCGGCTCGGACGGTCTCGACGTGCTGCGCACGGCCAAGCAGTTGCATCCGGCCGCGTCGGTCATCCTGATGACCGCGTTCGGTTCGGTCACGACGGCGGTCGAAGCCATGAAGTACGGCGCCTTCGACTACGTGCAGAAGCCGTTCGAGCTCGAGGAGATGGAGGTCAAGGTCGAAAAGGCGCTGGAGCTGAAGCGCCTGCGCAACGAGCTCGACTACCTCCGCAACGAACGGCAGGAGAACTACGACTTCGACCGCATTGTCGGCGGCAGCGACGCACTGCAGCGGGTGCTGGGCGTGGTCAAGAAGGTGGCGAAGAGCAACTCGACGGTGTTGATTCGCGGTGAAACCGGCACGGGCAAGGAACTGATCGCCGGCGCCACGCACCATAACTCCCTGCGCGCCTCGCGCAACTTCGTCAAGGTCAACTGCGCCGCCTTGCAGGAAAACCTGCTCGAGTCGGAGCTGTTCGGCCACGAGAAGGGCGCGTTCACCGGCGCCGACCGCCAGCGCATCGGCCGCTTCGAGCAGGCCGATGGCGGCACGCTGTTCCTGGACGAAATCGGCGACATGAGCGCCAGTACGCAGGCGAAGATCCTGCGCGTCTTGCAGGAGCACGAGTTCGAGCGCCTCGGGGGCACCCGCACGATCCGCGTCGACGTGCGGCTGATCGCCGCCACCAATCGCGACCTGTCGGCGATGGTCGCGTCGGGCCACTTCCGCGAGGACCTGTATTACCGCCTGAACGTGGTGTCGATCGAAACGCCGCCCCTGCGCGAGCGCAAGGACGACATCCTGCCGCTGGCCATGCACTTCATGCGCCGCTTCAGCAGCGAGCTCAAGAAACGGATCGACGGTCTCGACAACGAGGCACAGAAGCTGCTGGTGCGCTACAACTGGCCGGGCAACATCCGCGAGCTCGAGAACGCGATCGAGCGGGCCGCGCTGCTGGCCGAATCGGCGATCATCACCTCGGCCGACCTGCGGCTGGGCGATTTCGCCCCGGCTGGCGGCGGCAGCCGCGACGCGCAGAACGTGGTCAAGATTCCCCCCGCCGGGATCGCGCTCGAAGACATCGAGCGCATGGCCATCACCGAGGCGTTGAAGATGGCGAACTGGGTGCAGAAGGACGCCGCGGAACTGCTGCAGATCAGCCCGCGGGTGATGAACTACAAGATCAAGACGCTGGCGATCGAGATGCCGAGGCGCCGGGTGTTGGCTTCGGCGTAGGACACGCGGCTCGCGCCGCTCGTCGGGCTCGGCGCTGGCGCGCCTCGTGGGGCGCCTCGCTCACGATCGGCGTGGGGTCAGGACGGCGGGCCGGAAGGGTCCCCGCCGCGCGGCCAGCCGTATCGCGCCCTCAGGCCGACCAGCATGATGACGACGACAATCTGGAACTCGATCGAACTTAACATCCGCGCCATCATAGGCTGAACTGACGGAGGTGGTGGTCGGTGTGCTTGAACGCCCACCGCTGCCAATCGGCGCGCGACATCACGCCGAAGACACCGTGGGCCGGCTCGAGGGGGCTGGTGCCGGTGGCAATCTCGGTGAGTCCAGCCACCGCCCTGGCGAGATCATTCGCGAACTCGGACGGACGGGTGCCGAGCGCCCGGGGATCGTGCAAAGGATTGGTGGCCCAGCCGCGCGGCCAGCGGACCGGCGACCACAGCGCAAGCAGCCTGACGATGGGCCGGCGGCGTTGAGGAACCGAGTCGGTGCGCGGGCGGGTCAGGAGCACCATCTCCGCCGCGTCACCCAAATGGCAGAGCATCTCGTGCGGGGTCAGTGAGCCCCACCGGCGGCTGCTGTCGGGACCCAGGCGATTGAGCCTGGCGACTAGCGAACGTAGCACCGCCGGCTCAACCACGCTCTTCATCCGCGATGTCTATCGGCAGGTTGGCGGGTCGATCGCGCGAATCGTGAACCTGGTGGACGACGGCAGCGGCGGAACGACCATGCGAGGGTCGATCGAGGGCTCGATGGGAATCATCGTCATGCCGCATTTGACTTCAGGCTTACCGACAGCCGGTTGAGCCTGCGTGGCCGCCGCCGCGGTTGGTGCAATCGTCGACGTGAACAGCCGGCTGTAGGGGTTCTTGCGGTCAGCACCCCATCCAGACTTGGCGGGCGGCCGCCCCAGCGCGCCAGCGGTCCCGCTGCCCTGCGCAGCGCTCATCGTCACCGGCAACGCCGTCAGCACGAGTAGCGCGATGAGAATCGGTTTTGGCAATCGCATCCGTTCCCTCCCCCCGAGCGGCACAAGCCGCGAGCCCCCACGAGAACCGAAGGTTCGAGCCCCACGTAAGCGCGGGAGCGCCGAGCCCCACGCGCGCGCCTCAGTACGCCATCGCGTAGCAATCCCTGCGCGGATCGGCGGCGGCAAACCGATTGCCCGTCGCCGGGTCGATCATCACCGCGGTGGCGCAGCCTGACATGCCGAACGGACGCAGGCGGCCTACATCGTGTCCCCGTGCTTTCAGCTCGTTGTATACCGCATCCGGGATGGTGGCTTCAACGTTCAGCTGATTGAAGCCCGCGGTGTGCGGCCAGAACGAACCATAGAAGTGCATGGTCTGCGCACGCGGCCGCTCCAGTGCGGCGTGCAGGTTCGGATACCAGTCGTCCCAGAAGTCGACAATGCTCAGGAAGGCCTGCAGGATGGTCTGGTCCTGGTTGTCGCCGCCGGGCGTGCCAAGGCCCATCATCGGCACGTCGCCCTTGAACACCAGGCTCGGTGTCAGCGTGTAGCGCGGCCGGGCGCGCGGCCTGATCTGGTTGGCGTGGGTCTTGTCGAGCCAGAACTGCTCGCCGCGCACGCTCATGCCAATGCCGGTGTTGCCGAGAATAACCGAGCCAGGCACCCACCCACCGCTCGGCGTCACATCGAAGATGTTGCCATCTTTGTCGATCACCGCCATGTGCGTGGTGTCCTTGACGATGCCCGATGAGTCGTCGCCCCCACCGGCGGTACGCGGCGTGACGGCGTTCTCGACGTTGGCCTTCCAGAAGGTCCACTGCTTGACCGTCGAGTCGTGCCTCAGCGGGTCGCCGGCAATGAACGAGGTCGAGGCCCGGCGCGAATCGATCAGTGACGCGCGCTCCTTTGCGTACGCCTTCGAGAGCAGCCCTTCGGCGGGGACCTGCACGAAGGCGGGATCCGCGTAGAACGTGTCGCGGTCCGCATAGGCGAGCTTGATCGCCTCGGTCACCGTATGCAGATAATCGGCGCTGCCGTACCCCATCGCGCGGAGGTCGAAGTTCTCGAGGATGTTGAGCGCTTGCAGCATCACCGGGCCCTGGCTGCCGAAGCCATGCTTGTAAACGGTGTAGCCGCGATAGGTGGTCTTCGCTGGTTCCTCGACGCGGGCGTAGTACTCGGCGAAGTCCGAAGCATCGAACGGCGCGCCGTGCTGCTGCAGGAAGGCCACCATCTCCCGGGCGATGTCGCCCTTGTAGAAACGGTCGCGGGCGCCGACGATGCCGGCGACGCGCCCTTTCCGTTTGGCGGCCCGTTCGGCCTCGACCATCCGCTTGAGTGTGCGCGCCAGCGCCGGCAGCTTGATCGTCTCGCCGGGCGCATAGAGCGATCCGTCGGGCTTCAGCCAATATGTCTTGTTGCCCGGCCACTTCTCGAAGAACGTCAGCTGGTTCTGGATGGCGCGGTAGGTACTCGTGCGCATCGGAAAGCCGTGCTCGGCGTAGGCGATGGCCGAGGCCGCCACCTGCTCGAAGCTCATGGTGCCCCACTTCTCGAGCACGGTCAGCGAGGCATGCAGCGCGCCAGGCACCACCGCCGGGTCGAGACCTTCGCCCTGCAGGCTCTTCTGGCGCGACACGTACCAGTCCACGTCGACAGCCTTCGGCGCCCAGCCCTGGCCGACGACCGAGGTGACCTTGTTTTCTTTCCTGGGATAGACAAGAACCAGCGCCTCGCCGCCGAGGCTGTAGAGATCCTGCTCGAGGACGCCGCCCGTCAGCAGCGAGGCGACCCCGGCGTCGAAGGCGTTGCCGCCCTGGAGCAGGATGGCGAGCGCCGCCGCGGTCGTGAGGGGATGACCGGTGGACACGCCACCGGCCGGTCCCATCACCGCGGGCCGCAAGGCCGAACCGGCCGGTTGCCGATCCTGAACTGGCACCTGCCCCACCCCGTCATGCCGCGCGACAACGACGAGCGCGGCGAGCACGAACACATAACGGAGTTGAGCTCTCACAATCCCCCCACGAGCGAAGCGAGCCCTACTTCTCGATCGTCGCCTTCTTGATGAAGTCGAGCTTCGGGAACTCCTTGTTCAGGTACGCGTTGCCTTCCATCTGCACGCGGCCCTGTTCGGGACCCTTGCCGCGCGGTGCGCCTTCGCCGTAGCCGGTGAAGATCTTGTTCACCACGTCCTTGCCTTCGATCACCTCGCCGAACGGCGCGAAGCCCATGGCGTCGAGGCTGCCGTTGTTCCCGTAGTTGATGAACACCTGCGTCGTCCGGGTGTCGGGCTGAGCGCCCATCGCGTAGGTGATGTACATCGACTTGTTGCTCTGCTTGACCGGGTCGACGCCGATGCGGGCGTTGCGCCACGCGGCCGACACGGCCGGATCGGCGTTGATGCCGAACTGCACCATGAAGCCCGAAATGGCGCGGAAGAACCGCGCCTCGTCGTAGAACCCGTTCTTGACGAGGTTGAAGAAGCGGTCGGCGCCAAGCGGCGCCCAGTCGCGGTTCACCTGGATGACGAACACGCCGACGCTGGTGTCAAATCGCACCTTGTAGGTGGGCGGCGCCACTTCCTTGAGTGACGCGGGGTTCTTCAGTGACGGGGCCTGGGCGGCCACCTCCGCCGGCAACGACACCAGGGCGGCGAGGACAAGCACGACAGTCGCAATACGAATCATCAGATCTCCTCCAAGAGAACGTCCGCCAATTATCCCTTCGGGAGCGGTCCCGGCGAAAGGGGCTGGTCCAGCAGCTTGCGCACGGCCTGGGTGAGCGCCGCCGGCGCGAAGGGTTTCGACAGCAGGGTCGCTTCGCGCAGGTCGTCTTTGGTCACCACGTCAGCGGCGTAGCCGGACATCAGCAGCACCCGAATCGAGGGCCGGGCCGCACGCAGGCGGCGCGCCAGTTCCGGCCCCTTGATGCCGGGCATGACCACGTCGCTGACGAGAATGTGAATGGTGCCGTCGTACGCATCGGCCACGCGCAGCGCCTCTTCGCCATTCGCCGCCTGCAGCACCTGGTACCCGCCGCGGACCAGGTACTCGGCCGCGAGAAAGCGCACGGCGTCTTCATCCTCCGCGAGCAGGATGGTCTCGAGCGGTTTCCCACCCATGAGCGGCGCCGACGGCGGGGTCGGCGTCGGGGTGGGCGTCGGCGCGGGTGTGGCCAGGCTGGGAGCTCGCGGCAGCAGCAACTCGACCGCGGTGCCCGCTCCTGGTCTCGAGGTGACGCCGATGTACCCCCCGCACTGCCGGACGAAGCCGTAAACCGTCGACAGCCCCAGGCCGGTACCCTTGCCCTGCGGCTTGGTGGTGAAAAAGGGCTCGAACATCCGGGCCTTCGTGGCCTCGTCCATGCCGGTGCCCGTGTCGGTGATGGTGATTTGGACGTAGTCGCCGGGCTTGACGTCGCCGTCGGGCCGCCGTTCGCCGTCGGGCCGCGGCGCGTTGCGCGCGACGATGGCCAGCGTGCCGCCATCGGGCATGGCGTCCCTCGCGTTGATGGCGAGGTTCAGGATGGACTGTTCGACCTGCGACGGATCGGCCAGCACCGGCCACAGGCCTGGCTCGGCGTCCGAGGTCACCGTGATCGGCGCGCCAATGACACGCCGCACCAGCAGCAACAGGTTTTCGAGCATTGCGGTGAAATCGAAGTGGTTGGTCTGCAGCACCTGCCGGCGGCTGAACGCCAGCAGCTTCTGCGTGAGCACTCCGGCGCTTTCCGCGGCGCGCCGGATCTGCGACGCCTGGTCGCGCACCACCGAATTCGGCGGCGCGTCCTCGATGATCAGGCTCGCATAGCCAAGAATGGCGGTCAGCATGTTGTTGAAGTCGTGGGCGACCCCGCCGGCGAGCTTGCCGATGGCCTCCATCTTCTGCGACTCGGCCAGCTGCCGCTCCAACTGCCGCTGCCCATCATGGGTGCGCCGCTCGCGGCGGGCCAGCAGCCAGCCGGCCAGCGGCAGCGTGATTAGCAGGAACGCCGTCAGCACCAGCTGGCCGGCGGCACCCCGTTGAATCTGCGCTGCGACGTCGTCGTACTGTGACGAGGACGCCACCAGCCACACTTGATCGGCAACCGCGAGCTTCGCCCAGGTATGAATGCGGCGTCCGCCCTCATCGTCCAGGATCTCGGCGCCTTGCGGCTCGGCGTGGTCGTGCGGATCGCCAAACGAGGACGACATGCGGCGATCGCCCGGTCCCATCCGCATGCTGAAGCGCGGCGTCGCCAGGCCGATCACGAGTTGATCGTCGGCCAGCTCGGCCAGCGCCGGGCCGAGTTGCAAATCGACCAGGCGCGCCAGGTCGATTACCAGCCCCACCATGCCGTTGAAGTTGTTACTCGGTGTCGGCAGTTCGCCACTGGGCGCGGTCTCCCAGACCGGCATGGCAAGCACGTGCAGTTGCCTTGGCGCATCGGGCAACCACCAGGCGGGGCCAATCCCGACCTTGCCGCGGTTGGCGGGATCCGAATTCCATTGCCACTGTTCCGGATCGCGCTCCACCGGGGTGGCGTTGGCAATCAAGGTGCCGTCAGGGGTCCAGTAGAACAGGCGCCCCTCGGCGTCGATGCGCACGATGTAGCGGACCACTTCGTTGGTGGTGTCACCGAACGCCGCCGCGATGCGCTGGCCGAGAAAGGGCACGTCCAGGATCTGGACGCTTGGCAAGGTGTTGAACTGGCGCAACTGCGCCGAGAGGCCGCGGATTTCGCCCTGGATGCCGACCGCGGCGGTGCGCATCATCGCGAGTTGTTGGGTGGAATGCTGCGCGATCGCGCCGCTCACCGTGGCGCGGTAGCCGAGCACGCCGAGCGCGCCGACAACGATCAACGCCGCGATCGTGCCCAGGTAGATGGCACGAGTCGCAGCAGTTGTAGATGGCGCGGGGGGCGGCATCGAGGCGTCAACACTATAGCTGCAACGGCCGGAACCTTGACAGGTCTATTGAGGGCTGAGCTGGCCGGCAATTCGCTGCAAAAGGTCGGCGTGTGCGAGTGCGCCTCCCAGCACGGGCGTGCCGGGAGCCGGCAGGCCCAACAGATGGCGATAGACAACCAGCGCCGCGAGATAGGTGCCCGCGCCTGACGGATGAAAGCCATCGGCGGCATAGAGGGGCAGATTGCGATCGGCCGCCAGCGCCGCCCGCCAGGCATCACCGACCGGCAGCAACGTGCCATCCACGGCCTTGGCCGCCGCCCGGTAGGACTGGCTGACGCCCTCCAGGTCGCCGCTCCGCTGCCGAGACGGCCAGACCATGTAAAGGGCGGTCCGCGCACCGGCCTTCTTGATCTCGGCATCGAACCGCCTGGTGTAATCCACCAGGATTCGCCGCGACTCAGGCAGGGCTGACGGTCCCTGCTGCAGGACCACGACGTCCCATCGGCCCGAGGCGATTAGCGCCCGGGCTTTGCCCGACTGCCAATGCTGCTCGAGGCCGTAGTCGGGTAGCGCCAGGCTGTCGCAGACCAGCTTACGGCCGACCGACCGCGCCAGCTGACACACCATGCCGGGCAGGTCGTTCTCGTAGGTGAGGCTGTTCCCGATAAACAGGATGCGTTCCGGTGCCGGCGCCTGGGCCGGCTGCAGCAGGACCAAGGCGGCGAGGAGCAGCGCCTTCATCGGGGAAACGCTAGGGCGTGCGGACCGTAATTGACACGCCGATGCGGTCGGGCTCGCGGCCCGTGAAGGCCACCGGCCCGGTCACCGGCCAGCTGCCGCTGACCCAGGGATACGGATTCGAGACATCCATCCAGAAGAAGCTGACGTTCACCAGCCGGCTGACATCGATGAAGCCGCGGACCACCAGCGCCCGGTCCTTCTTGCCCATCACGACACCGTAGAGGTTGTTCAGCTCGAGGTACTGGATCAGGCTGTCGTCGCGGGTCAGCTCTTCACGAACCACGCTGCCGCCGGCGCGGACCTGCCCGCCGATTGGAACGTCGAGCATGGCGCCCATGAAGTAGCCGGGCTTGTCGATGGCGTCGAGATTGGGGAGGCCCACCAGCTCGCCCGACGTCAGCGTCGGGCCCCACTTGTACTTGGCGTACTCGCCGAAGACCGAGGCCCACGACGTCGGCGACAGCTTCACGCTCACCACCAGCGCATCGTCATTCCGCTTCGAGGCCCAGTAGTTCGGCAGGCGCTCGACCTTCGAGCCGGTGTAGCCCTTCTTGTAGGCGACGCGCGCGTCGATCATCCGGATCGGGGCGAGGCGGGCCGATGCCACCACCGTGACGGCGCTGTTGGTGTCGAGCGAGGTGTTGACGAAGTAGAACCAGTCGTAGTCCTTTTCGCGATTGCCGTCACCCAGCACGGCCATGACGCCGGCATCCAACCACGGGCGATCATCGCGGCGTGCCGAGACGGCGAGCATGGCGCCGAAGTTGGCCTCGGCATTGAGCCGCGTGATGCGGGTCATGTCCTTGGCCGTGGCGGCGCCGACTTCGCGCGGCGCGAACCCAATGGGCAGGATGAACCGCCCGCCACGCAGCGAGACGGCGCCGGAGATGCCCCAATCGATGTACCCCTCGCGCAGGATGCCCTGCTGCGTGATGTAGTCGAGCGACATCGTGTTGTAGGTGTCGACGCGCTTGATGCCGTCCTCGACGTCACACTTGACGATCGGGCCGATTGCCGCGAACAGGTTCGGGTCGTTGGGGAAGAAGTAGTCCTTCTCGCCGCAGGTCGGCCGCGAGTTGGTCTCGCTGACCGGGTTCACCGAGACGAAGTAGCTGACCCGATCGTTGACCTTGCCGGTGACGCTCAGGATCGCCATGCCGACGCGGCCCTGCTTCTCGAAGCCAAGTGCCGACTGCGCGCCGTCGTGCGACCAGCCGGCGACGAGTTCGCCGCCGAACCGGAATCGCTCGCTTTGCGAGAACTTGAACCCGAAGAAGTCGACCGCCTCATTCGGCGGATCGGACGCCGGCGCGGTCTGTTGCGCGAAGGCGGGAATGGCGGTGAGGAAGGTAAACAGCACGACCGCCTTGCGAAGCGACCGTAGGCCAGCGAATTGATTCGAAACAGGCACCTTTGGGAATTCTACTCGCTCTTTGAGGCCCGCGGGTGCGATTTGCGATACACATCGATCAACTGAGCCGCGTTGACGTGCGTGTAGCGCTGGGTGGTGCTCAGCCGCGAATGGCCAAGCAGTTCCTGGATGGCGCGCAGATCGGCGCCGCGTTGCAGCAGGTGAGTGGCAAACGAGTGACGCAGGGCGTGCGGGCTGATGCCGAGCCGGGTGCTGCACGCGGCGACGTAGCGGCGCAGCATGCGGTCGACGCTGCGGCCCGTCAGCCGGCCGCCACGGACGTTCAGGAACAGGGGATCGACGGCGGCGCGATGACGGACCGCGGCCGGGGCTTTCTTGCGGGGGGCGATCGCCGGACGCCGGCTGGCCCGCGCCTGCCGCTCGGCCAGGATCGCGGCCCGGTCGGCCATCCACGCGCGCAGGGCCGTGGCGGCGTTCTGGTTGAACGGCAGCAGCCGTTCCTTGCCGCCCTTGCCCATGACACGGACCATGCGGCTGGAGAGATTCAGGTCCTCCAGGTTGATGCCGACCAGTTCACTCAAGCGCAGGCCCGAGGCATAGAACAGCTCCAGGATGGCGCGATCGCGCCGGCCCAGCGGATCGGCCGTGCTGGGCATCTCGATCAGCCGGGCGATTTCCGATTCTGACAAGTGTGTGGGAATGGTCTGATCGCGCTTGGGCGCCACCGCCATGGCCGTGGGGTCGTGCTCGATCAGCTCCTCGCGGCGCAGATACTTGACGAACGTGCGGAGGGCCGAGAGCTTGCGCGCCACCGAGGTTCTCGCCTTCCCCGCCTTGTTGAGTTCGGCGAGGTGGGAGCGAACGGAGGTCAGGTCGAGATCGGCGGGTGTCAGCTCCGACATCTTGCGCTGCTTGTCGCCGGCCACCCAGGCGAGATACTGGGTAATGTCGCTGTCGTAGGCGCGCACGGTGTGCGGCGAGACGTGCCGGTTCAGCGCGAGGTAAGCGAGAAATTCCTTGAGGTATTCGCGCATGATGATGACCCCGGGTTGATTTTCCGATCACGGGGCGACGGGGAAAATCAACCCGGCGTCCTGCTGTCGCCACGCCTCCAGATCCGCGAGCGCGCGCTCGGCGATCAGCAGCTTCTTCTTCATCTTGTCGCGCGGCGGATCGGCGAGCGGCGGCATGATGCCGTGGGTGATGTTGGTCGGCTGGTAGGTCTTCGGATCGGCGTGCGACACGTAGTGCGCCAGCGAGCCGATCGCGGTCGTGCGAGGCGGCGCCTGCGGCGCTTCGCCACGGGCGAGCGCGGCGGCATTGCGGCCGGCCACCAGGCCCGACGCGGCCGACTCGACGTAGCCTTCGACGCCCGAGACCTGTCCGGCAAAGAATAGGTCGGGTCGGTGCCGGGTCTGCCACGTCGGCAAGAGCACCTTGGGGCCGCAGATGTAGGTGTTGCGGTGCACCATGCCGAAGCGCACGAACTCGGCGTTCTCGAGGCCGGGGATCATCTTGAGCAGCCGGGCCTGGTCGCCCCACTTGATCTGGGTCTGGAACCCGACCAGGCTGAAGTGGTCGCCGGCCAGCGTGTCCTGGCGCAGCTGCACGACGGCGTACGGCAGGCGGCCGGTGCGCGGGTCCTTGAGGCCAACCGGCTTCATGGGGCCAAAGCGCAGCGTGCCCTCGCCGCGGTGCGCCATCACCTCGATCGGCAGGCAGCCTTCGAAGAACTTGGTGTTGTCGAAATCGTGGACGGTCGCCGACTCGGCTGAAATCAAGGCCGCATAGAAGGCGTCGTACTCCGCCTTGGTCATGGGGCAATTCAGGTAGTCGCCTTCTTCGCTGGTCTCGAGCGCCTCGCCGGGATTGGCGCTCCAGACGTTGCGTCCCCACCGCGACGCGCGAAACACCTTCGACATGTCGATCGACTCGGCGAGCACGATCGGGCTGATCGCATCGTAGAACGACAGGTGCTCTTCGCCGACCATGGCCTGGATGTCCTTCGACAGCGCGTCGGAGGTCAGCGGGCCGGTCGCGATGATCACCGGCGACCACTCGCCGCCCGGCACCTTCGGCACTTCGCCACGTTCGATGCGAATACGCGGATGCGCCTGCACGGCGTCGGTCATGGCCTTCGAGAACGCGTGACGATCGACGGCCAGCGCGGCGCCGGCCGGCACCCGCGTGGCATCGGCCGCCCGCATCACCAGCGAACCCAGCCGGCGCATCTCTTCCTTGATCAGGCCAACGGCGTTGTCGACCTTGTCGGCGCGGAACGAGTTGCTGCACACCAGCTCGGCAAGCCCGTCGGTCTGGTGCACGGCCGTCGGCCGCACCGGACGCATCTCGTGAATGGTGACGTCGGCGCCGGCCTCGGCGGCCTGCCACGCCGCCTCGCAACCCGCCAGCCCGCCGCCGATAATGTGAATCACCAAATCAGGATACTCGACTCCCACCTTCGCCAAGGCTGCGGTGGGCAGGCCCGGACTCCCGACTCCCGACTCCCGGCATGATCAATCAGACCTTCTGCGTCTTCCATCGGCCGCGACGGAAGATCAGGCCGCTGACAATCGCCAGCGTCGAGAAGGCGACGGTCATCGCAATGTAGACGCCAGTCGGGCCCATGCCGAACTGGATCGCCAGCACCCACGCCAGTGGAATCTGAAAAAGCCAGAAGCATCCGAAGTTGATCCAGGTCGGCGTCCACGTGTCGCCGGCGCCATTGAACGCCTGCGTGAACACCAGCCCGTAGGCAAAGAACACGAAGCCAGTGCTGACAATCCACAGACAAGCCACGGCGTTCGGCGCCACCGCCGGATCGGAGGTGAAGATGGCGACGATCGGCGATGCGAACACCACGAACAGCACGCCCACCAGGCCCAGCACGAGGCCGTTGTACTTGGCGGCGGTCCACACCGCCTCCTCGGCGCGCTCGGGCTTGCCGGCGCCGAGCGCCTGGCCCACCATGGTCGCCGCGGCGTTGCCGAAGCCCCAGGCCGGCATCATCGCGAAGATCACGATGCGGATCGCAATGGTGTAGCCGGCCAGCGCGTCGCTGCCGAAGGTGGCAATGACGCGAACCAGGCCGATGTAGCTGGTGGTATCGATCAGGATCTGCAGGAAGCCCGATCCGCTGAGCCGGCACACGTTCCACATCACCGCGGGCACCAGTTCCAGGTGACGGCGCGTGATGTGGATGCGGCTCTTCCCCGACCACAGCATCCACAACTGGATCAGCACCGCGATACCGCGGCCGGTGTTGGTCGCCACGGCCGCCCCGGTGACGCCCAGTTCGGGGAACGGGCCCAGGCCGAAGATCAGGACCGGGTCCATCACGATGTTGATCCCGTTACCGATCCAGAGCACGCGCATGGCGATGGCCGGATCTCCGGCGCCGCGGAAAATCGCGTTGTTCAGGAACAGCAGCGTCACCGTCACGTTGCCAGCGAACATCACCTGCGCATAGCCGAGCGACGACTCGATCATCGAGGGCGTCGCGCCCATCACGCGCAGCAGCCGCTCGGCGTTGAGGTAGCCGAACACGCCGACCGCAGTCGAGATCAGCAGGCCGAGTGCAATCGCCTGCGCCGCCGCCTGGGCCGCGCCCTCCTCGTCTTTTTCACCCATCCGGCGCGAGACGACCGCGGTGACGCCAATCCCGAGGCCCATCGCGACGGTGTAGACAATCGTGAGCATCGATTCGGTGACGCCGACAGTTGCCACCGCATCAGCGCCGACCCGCGAGACGAAGAACACATCGACCACCGCAAACAGCGACTCCATGGCCATTTCGAGCACCATGGGCACCGACAGCAGGATCAGCGCCGAGCCGACCGGGCCCGCCGTGTAGTCACGATCGGAACCGCGCACCGCTTCGAGAAAGAGAGACCACCAACGCTTCATAACCCTTCGATTCCCAATCCGGTCGGCGACCGGATTGCTCACTCAGGGCAAGCAGCGCACGGGGCCGACGTAAGAAATTGTCTAAATGGAGAACGCGATCGCAATCCCGGCGCGGGTGGCCGGGTCAATCAGCGGGACGATGTGGTTGGGCCGCTTCATGGATCGCCTCGAAAGGACGAGGAAAATTCTACGAGAGCCCGGCCCACGCTGTCAACGAGGGCCGGGGTTGTCTGACTATCTGGCCGTCGCGAAGAACTCGCGAGTCAGCCGGCGCAGCAGCGCAATCGAGCCCAACACGGCCACAAGGTTGGGAATGGCCATCAAGCCGTTGAGGGTGTCGGCGACATCCCAAACCAGGTGCAGCGAACCCACGGCGCCGAGATAGATGAACACCAGCCACGCGATCTTGTAAGGCATGGCGGCACGGGCGCCGAACAGATAGACGATGCCGGTTTCGCCGTAGTAGCTCCAGCCAATCACGGTCGAGAACGCAAACAACACCAGGCTGGTCGTGACGACGATGTTGCCCCAGGTGCCGGGCAGGCCGACCGAGAACGCTTCGCCGGCAAGGGCCGCCCCGGTGGTGCCGCCCGACCAGACGCCGGTGACGAGAATCGCCAGGCCGGTCGTGGTGCACACCAGGATGGTATCGATGAACACCTCGAAGATGCCGTAGAGCCCCTGACGGACCGGATGATCGGTCTTGGCGGCCGCGTGCACCATGGGCGCGCTGCCGAGGCCTGCCTCGTTCGAGAACAAGCCGCGCGCGATGCCATAACGCATGGCCATCATGATCGTCGATCCGGCAAAGCCACCAGTCGCCGCCGCGCCCGAGAACGCGCTGGTGAACACCAGAGACAACGCGGCGGGAATCTCGGAGGCGAAACGAGCCAGGATGAACAGCCCGCCACCGAGGTAGAAGATCGCCATGAACGGCACCAGGTATTCGGTGAACTGGCCGATGCGCTTGATGCCGCCCAGGATGACCGCCGCCGTGAGAATGGCCATCACCACGCCGGTGATCGACGGGCTCAAGCCGAAAGACGCCTGCAGGCTGGCGGCCACCGAGTTCGACTGCACCATGTTGCCAATGCCGAACGCCGCGAGCGAGACAAATGCCGCGAACAGGGTGCCGAGCCACGGCAGGCCCATTCCCTTGCTCAGCACATACATGGCACCGCCGCGCATCTGGCCCGATGCGTCCTTCTCGCGGTAGTGCATGGCGATGACGATCTCGGCAAACTTGGTGCACATGCCGAGAACGCCCGAAACCCAAAGCCAGAACAGCGCCCCGGGGCCGCCAATGGAAATGGCGGTGGCGACGCCGGCGATGTTGCCGACGCCGACGGTCGACGCCAGTGCGGTCGCGACCGCCTGGAACGGCGACACTTCGCCAGGGCCGGCAGCCTTCTGCGTCAGCTTGCCCAGCACCTCTCGCAGTGCGAAGCCGAGATAGCGGAACTGGACGCCGCCCGTGAGGATCGTCAGCAGCAGGCCGGTGCCGACCAGCAGCACGATCATCGGCCAACCCCAGACGTACCCGTTCAGCCAGCCGTTGGCGGCAGTGATTGTCTCAATCATGTTGGCAATATCTTATGCGGGGTGACACCCGGCTGCGAACTTCCATGAGTCGGCCGGTCAAGGCGTCTGGCGATCGCGCCGACGCAGAGCGTCGTGGGCCTTATCAACATCCCTCCGCCCTGACCAGGAGCTCGGCTCCGTTGAGCGCCGGATACACCGAGATCAGATCCGCGGAACTCACGCGGCACCTCCCGTGCTGCTGCACCGACGACCCGAACTAAAGCGCGTGTCAGCCAACGTTTCGGCCTGAGCCTCGGCGGCTCGATGTCACACCAAGCAACCGACCAGTGACGCCGTCGGCTCCAGTCCGTTGTTAGCCCTCGAACCGCGTGACCTTGAGACCCAGCCATGCGCATACGGACGTTTCAACCTGCGACAGTTGGGCGTCCGACAACTTGCCGAGTCTTCGCAATAGCCGCACCGGCGGTACCGTGACCAGCCCCTGCGCGTCGAATGCGCCTGCCTGGAGAAACCCGACGGTCAATGAGGTCTCGAATCTGGACTGGCGAACACTCGTAGTATGCGGCACCAGCGTGACTAACGCGCGGTCAGCGTCGGTTGGTGGCACGCTGATAACCAAGGCGGGCCGCACCTTCGCGGTCATGCCCAGATCGACGAGCCATACCTCGCCGCGCGCTGCCATGTCACTGACCGGCTTCGTGTTTTTCGAGGTCGAGAAAGACTTGGTCGGCCAACCCGATTAGATCGTCGTCTGTCGGAAGGTCGTGATCCGACTGGGCCGCCCGCCGCAACAATTCGGCCAGCACTTCTTGGCGCTCAGCAGGTGCGAGCGCCTCGATGGTGTCGATTGCCCGTTTGGCTGCTTGCGTCATAGACAAAGAGTGGCAGTACCTGTTCCGTTGGTCAAGTTTCGGTTCGGCTTTCCGAAGGGCTAACGTGAGCGCTGAGCCGCAGCGCGAACCGATTTCCATTCGCGCTGTCGTCTCCATCGCGGGGTTAGCCGGCCGTGCCATGATCGCTAAAAAGGGCGCCTCACCCGCTGTGCCTGCCCAGTGATGCGCGCCACTCCCGCAAGCGAGCCTAACAGCACGTCCTGCATCCAGAACGGCATGCCGGCCAGGCGATACTCGCTCCGCAACATGAACATGAGGGACGCGGCGGGCAGCAGCGGCATCTTCTTCCAGTCGCCGCCACGGTCCATCGCCCACTCGCCCAGGCTCTGCAGCATCCACTCGATGTTGAGCGCCGGCTCGTACCAGAATTTCGCGACTACAGGTGTGGCTGTGTCGCCATTGCGAAACGTATGGGCCTGGCCGGCTGCAACGAGGAACGATTCGCCGGTTCGCAACGTCACGGGCCGCCCATCGGCAACCAGCATCAGGGTGCCGCTCAGCACCTCAAACCCCTCCACCTGCTGCGTATGAATGTGGGCTCCCGGTCCGTCCCTCGCTGGCCCGGATTGTCGATCCCGAGGCGAATACCGTTGCCGTCTACCGGCGCGCCACGGATGGAACTATGCCATTGGCAGCCACGCTCGAAGCCAGGAACGCAGAGACGTTGACGACGCCGCTGCTGCTTCCCGGCTGGGACCTTCCGCTCGAGAAATTCTTCAGGCCTTAGCCTTCTTCGCGGCCTTCTTCTTCGCCGGCGCCTTCGCGGCCTTGCGGCCACGGGCCGGCTTCTTCGACTTCGACATGCCAGCACGCGCGGCGAGCAGCTCCACCGCCGCCGACATCGTCACCGCTTCCACCTGCGTGCCCTTCGGCACCGACGCGTTGGTGGTGCCGTCGGTGACGTACGGGCCGTAGCGGCCGTCGAGAATGCGCACGTTCTCGCCGCTGTCAGGATGCTTGCCGAGCGCCTTCAGTTCCTTCGGCTCGGATCGCTGGCGGCGGCCCGACTTCTTCGGCTGCAGCAGCAGCTCTTTCGCCCGCTCGAGCGTGACCGTATAGACGTCGTCGGTCTCTTCGAGCGAGCGGAACTCGGAGCCCTGCTTGACGTACGGGCCGAAGCGGCCGACGTTGGCGAGGATGGCTTCGCCGTCTTCGCCAATGCCCAATTCGCGCGGCAACGACAGCAGCTTCTGGGCCACGTCGAGCGTGATGGTCTCTTCGGTGTGATCACGGCCCAGCGAGGCGCGGCGCGGCTTGATGTCGCGATCTTCCGGCGTCTCGCCCAACTGCACGTAGGCGCCGAAGCGGCCGTGCATGATGTAGACGTGCTGGCCGCTCGCTTCATCCACACCCAGTGATTTCGGCCCCTGCGCCTTGGCCTTGAGCAGCGCAATCGCCTTCTCGAGCGTGAGATCCGCCGGCGCGAGATCTTCCGGCAACGAGGCGCGTGGACCGTTGTCGGCCTGCGAACCCATCTGCAGGAACGGACCGTAGCGGCCAATGCGAACGCGAATCGGCAAATTGCTTTCGGGATCGATCCCCAGCTCGATGATCGGGTACTCGATCGCCTGGCCCTTGTCCTCGACGAGATGCTCGAGGCCGGGATGTTTGCCGTCACCGCGATAGAACTCGGCCAGGAACACCAGCCAGTCCTTCTCGCCGTTGGAGATCTTGTCGAGGATCTCCTCCATCTCGGCGGTGAAAGCCAGGTCGACGTAGTCGCCGAAGTGATTGCGGAGCAACCGCGTCACGGCAAAGGCCGTGAAGCTGGGCACGAGCGCCTTGCCCTGGCGCGAGATGTAGCCGCGGCGCTGGATGGTGGCGACCGTCGGCGCGTAGGTCGAAGGACGGCCAATGCCTTCCTCTTCGAGCTTCTTCACCAGCGAGGCTTCGGTGTAGCGCGCGGGCGGCGAGGTCTGGTGGCCCTTGGCATCGAGCCCGAGCAGGATCAGGTCCTGGTCCAGCTTGTCCGGCGACCAGACCTGGTCGCCGACGGCGAGCTTCGGCAGCACGGTGTCCTGCTCCAGCAGCTCGGCCGACGGATCGTCGGAACCTTCGACATAGGCGCGCAGGTAGCCGGCGAACTCGATCGCCTTGCCGCTGGCGTTGAACGTCGCCGGCGTGCCGTTGCTGGTCTCGCCGGTGATTTCGACCGACGTGCGCAGCAGCTTGGCATCGGCCATCTGCGAGGCGACGGCGCGCTTCCAGATCAGGTCATAGATGCGCATCTCGTCGCTCTCGAGAATGCGTTCGAGTGATGCCGGCGTGCGGCGGAAGTCGGTGGGGCGAATCGCCTCGTGCGCTTCCTGCGCGTTGCGCACCTTGGTCTGGTACTGGCGCGGCCCCTTGTGAAAGTCGGCGCCGTACAACTCGACCACCGCGTGCTGGGCCTCGACCAGCGCCTTCTGGCTGAGCGTCGTCGAGTCGGTTCGATGGTAGGAGATCAAGCCTTCGAGTTCGCCGCCGCCGAGGTCCATGCCCTGGAACAACCGCTGCGCGATCTGCATGGTGCGCTCGGACGAGAACCCGAGCTTGCGGTTCGCTTCCTGCTGCAGCGTCGAGGTGGTGAACGGGGGCGAGGGCCGCTGCGTGTACGGCTTCTCTTCGACGCTGGTCACCGACCACGGCAGCCGGCGCATGAGACCTTCGCGGAGTTCCGTGGCAGTGGTTTCGTCGAGCAGACGGACGGTGCTCGACTCGAGCTGGCCCTTGCTGTCGAAGTCTTTGCCGGTGGCAATGCGCTGCCCGGCGATCTTGGCGAGCGTCGCCGGGAATTCAATCGCGCCGCCACGCAGCTTCGCCTCGAGATCCCAGTAGCTCGCGGTGCGGAACGCCAGGCGATCTTCTTCGCGCTCGACGATCACGCGCACGGCCACGCTCTGCACGCGCCCGGCGCTCAGGCCGGTCTGGACCTTCTTCCACAACACCGGCGACAGCGTGTAGCCATACAGGCGATCGAGAATGCGCCGGCTCTCCTGCGCACGGACGAGGTTTTCGTCGATGTCGTGCTGCTCAGCTAGCGCCGCCTTGACGGCTTCCTCGGTGATTTCGTGAAAGACAATGCGGCGGACCTTGACCTTGGGCTTCAGCAGCTCTTTCAAGTGCCAGCTGATGGCCTCGCCTTCGCGATCGGGGTCGGTCGCGAGAATCAATTCCGACGCGTCCTTCATGGCGGCCTTGAGGGCCGTCACGTTCTTCTTCTTGTCGCCGGGCACCACGTAGTACGGCGTGAACTCGCCGTCGGTATCGATCCCGAGCCGCCCCCACGACTTGCCCTTGATCTCGGCCGGCACGTCGGAGGCCGACTCGGGAAGATCCCGGATATGGCCGTAACTGGCCTCCACCCGGTACTTCTTACCGAGGAAACGAGACAGGGTCCGGGCTTTGGCCGGGGATTCAACAATGACTAGCGGTATCGGCATCGACTTTTTTGGATTCCGGAAAGGCCTAACGTTAGCACGCCTGATTTTCGCCAAGAACTCTGAGTCATCCGCGTCATCTGCGGCCCTGGGGCATCTGTGTCCGGACGAACCTGCCCGATCCAATTCGCCGAATTTGGCCGGTCAGCTCCCATTCGAGCAGCCTGGCGAGGGCATCGCCGGCCGGAATCTTCAGCTCGGCAGCGATGTCATCTACCGTGAATTCAATGGTTTCCGGCGATTCCCGCGAAGTACCGGCGCGGTCGCCCAAGCCGAGCTCTTGCAGGATATCGACCGCAGACTCCACGAGCTTTGCCCCATCTCTCAACAGCGCGTGGGCGCCGCGGTTGCGGCCTCCCGCCGTCAACCCGGGCATGGCCATGACGTCGCGGCCCTGGTCGGCGGCCATTCGTGCCGTGATCAACGAACCGCTTTTCTCGGCCGCCTCCACCACCAGCACGGCGCGGGACAGGCCACTGATGATGCGGTTGCGCCTGGGGAAGTTGCCAGGGAACGGCAGCGTGCCGGGAGCGAATTCGGTTAACAGCAGTCCTGAACGGGCGATGCGCTCGAACAGCTCCCCGTTCTCGGGCGGGTAAATGCAGTCGATGCCGGTGCCCAGCACCGCGATGGTGGTGCCACCCGCGTCAAGCGCCCCGGCGTGCGCGGCCGCATCGATGCCGCGTGCCAGGCCGCTCGCGACGACCACGCCCCCTCGGGCGAGGTCGCCGGCAATGACCTCGGCAGCCGCCACGCCCTCGCGCGAAGCCCGGCGGGCGCCCACGACGGCGACAACAGTTTTTTCACAGATCGAGAGGTCGCCGCGAAACCACAGCAGGTGGGGCGGACCGGGAATCTCGGCGAGCAGGGACGGATAACGTGGCGAACCAAGCCGGATGGAATCCATGGGAATCCTCGGCTGACGGCCGCCTGACCGTGGACGACGATACCCCGCCGCGGCAGGGTTGTCTACAGCCTGGCTCGGGTCGCGGCAGTCTTCGTCGCCGGCGCTCGTTGACGCCCTTCGACGGGACCGGGAGGGGCCCGCGTGCGTCCTAATGTTCACTTGCCCCCCTCGGGGTAGGCCGATATAGTGCGGGATAGTAACCATGTCTGTCCGCCCCTTGGTTTTGGCATTGTTCGTGGTCGTGGCATCGGCTCCACTCGCGTGGGCCGAGCAGCGGGGTCCGGCCAAGGAACAAGTCGAATTCGGCATCCAGGTGGCGCAGCGTGGTCTGTGGAAAGAGGCGATCTACCGCTGGGAGCGCGCCACCCAGATGGATCCCACTTACGCCGCAGCGTTCAACAACCTCGCCGTGGCCTACGAGCACGAGGGTCAGTTGGCAAAAGCGCGAGAGGCGTACGAGAAGGCGCTCGCGCTTGAACCCAACAATGCGCTCGTCAGGCAGAACTACGACCTGTTCAAGGAAATCAATGACCGCGCGGCTCAGAAAGACGGTCGGCAGTCTTAAGCTAACGCTGTGCGTGGCGCTGGTGACCGCGCTGGCGGCCTGCGGCCAAAGCTACACCGAGATCCCGATTGAAACGCCGATCCAGCCCAAGCTGGATGTCGGGTCGTTCCAGCGCATCTTCATCGCCGGCTTCATCGCGGGCGCCAATGAAGACGTCGATGCCAACATGGAGACGGTGCGCCTGTTGCGCAGCCAGTTGCGCAACAAGGGGATCATGCGGGTGATCGACGCCGACACCCTGCCCCTGATCGAAGTCGCCAAGCAGAGCGGCGAAGCCAGCCCGCCGCCGGTGCCCGACCAGCAGGCCGCACCGCCGGTGCAGGATCCGGACCCCAACAAGCCCCCGGTCATCAACGAAGAGAAGGACCTTGAGGCCTACAACCACATCTTCGCGAACGTCGCCTACTGGAAGCGCATCGGCGAGGAGTTCCAGCAGCCGTTGATTGTCACCGGCGCGGTGCTGTTCGCGCCGCAGCAGCGGTCGGGCTTCGTCCAGCGCGAACAGGAAGTCTACGACTCGTTCGGCCGCCGCCAGGTCGTCCCGGTCCGCACCTACATGGAGCGGAAGGGCTTCGTGCTGCGCCCCACCTTCATCTTCATCGACGGCCGCACCGGCGAGACCCTGCACACCGAAACGTTCCGGGAAGAGATTCTCTACAACGCCAGCCAGCAGACCCCGGCCCTGTCGTCGTACTTCGAGCTCATGGACCGGCTGCTGCCGGCCTTCCTTAACACGTTGAGCGCACAGAAGATAAAGGGAACCCGCACCCTCCTGAAATAGGCAAGGTCCGGCTAAAGCCGGACGCCACATTCGCACCAATCCGGACGCCACATTGGCACCAATGTAGTGTCCGGCTTCAGCCGGACCGAACCCCTGTGGTATCCTTTGTAGTTCCTGTGGCGCGGAAATTCAGTTCCGCTGTCCGAATCGGAGAATTGACCGTGTTTGCAATCATTCAGGCCTCGGGCCGCCAGTTCCGCGTCGAGCCGGGCGCCATCATCGCCGTCGACGGACACAACGCTGGCGAAGCCGGCGGCGAAGTCTCGTTCGACCAGGTCCTCCTTGTCAGCAATGACGCGGGCGACGTGACCGCCGGCACCCCGTTCGTGACGGGCGCCAAGGTGGTGGGCGTCATCGGCGAGCTCGACAAGACCAAGAAGATCCGCGTGTTCAAGAAGAAGCGGCGCAAGCAGTATCGTCGGACGAAGGGCCATCGCAGCCTCCTGACGCGCGTCCGCATCACCGACATCCAGGTGTAAGTGCAATGGCAACTAAAAAAGGTCAGGGCTCCTCTCGTAATGGCCGCGACAGCAATTCGCAGCGGCTCGGCGTCAAGCGCTTCGAAGGCAACCTCGTCACGGGTGGCTCCATCCTCGTGCGCCAGCGTGGCCGCAAGTACCAGCCCGGGCTGAACGTCGGCCTCGGCAAGGACGACACGCTCTTCGCGAAGGTCACCGGCAAGGTGAAGTTCGAAGATCACGGTCAGCGCGGACGCTTCATCTCGGTCCACCCGGTCGAGTAACTAAGTAAGTGTTCGTCGACGAAGTCGACATCCACATCAAGGCAGGCGACGGAGGCAGGGGGTCCCTCAGCTTCCGTCGCGAGAAGTTCGTCCCCAAGGGCGGACCTGATGGCGGCAACGGTGGTGCAGGCGGGTCCGTCTACATCGTCGCCGACCCCCACCGCAACACGCTCGTCCACTTCCGCTTCAATCCCGACTACAAGGCGCAACGCGGCGGCAACGGCGCCGGTGCCTTGCGTACCGGGCGTGGCGGACGCGACCTCGAGATCCCGGTGCCGGTGGGCACACTGGTCTTCAAGGTGAATCTCGAAACCGGCGAGAAGCAGCAGGCCGCGGACCTGACGGTGGTCGGACAGCGCGTGCTGCTGGCGCAAGGCGGACGCGGCGGCCTGGGCAACGCCCACTTTGCGACCTCGACCAACCGCGCGCCGCGCAAGGTGCAGCCGGGCGAGCCGGGGGAAGAGTTCGACCTGCATCTCAAGCTGAAGCTGCTGGCCGATGTCGGCCTGGTCGGCTATCCCAACGCCGGCAAGTCGACGTTGATCTCGGTCATCTCGGCGGCGAAGCCGAAAATTGCCGCCTATCCGTTCACGACGCTCACGCCGAATCTCGGCGTGGTGGCGCTCAGCGGCGACCGCGACTTCGTCGTCGCCGACGTGCCCGGCCTGATTGAAGGCGCGCACGAAGGCCACGGCCTGGGGCACCAGTTCCTGCGGCACATCGAACGGACGAAGGTGATCATTCACCTCGTGGACGTGTCGGGCGCATCGGGCCGCGACCCGGTCGAAGACCTCGACACCATTCGCCAGGAGCTGAAGCTCTACAACCCGGAGCTGCTCGACAAGCCGCACCTGGTCGCCGCCAACAAGATCGACGCGGTCGACGACCCGAAGCGCATCACCGCGCTCGAGAAGCGCGCCAAGAAGCTGAAGCTCAAGTTCTTCCAGATTTCCGCGGTCGCCGGCACCGGCGTCAAGGAACTGATCGAGGCCGCGTGGCCGATCATCGCGAAGGCCCGCGAGCTCGAGGCCAAGGCAGCCGAGCGCGGCGACGAGGGACAGGACCTGTCCTCCGTAGCCTTGGCGGAGGAAGATCGCGAAGTGCCGGCCGACTACAACCCGGCGCTGATGCCGCCCCTGCGCAGCGGCACGCCCAAGAAACGATGACGCTCGGCGTCCTCGGCGGCACCTTCGATCCCATACACAACGGCCACGTCTCGGCCGGCCTGCGTGCGCAGGAAGCCTTGCGACTCGATCGCGTCATGATCGTTCCCTCGCGCGTGCCGCCACACCGGGCCGGCACGCAGGGGGCGTCCGCCGAGACAAGATTGGCCATGGCGACCCTCGCCGCCACCGAACATCGGGGCTGGACGGCCTCCGATATCGAGCTGAAGCGTGAAGGGCGATCGTACACATTCGATACGCTCAGCGCGCTCCGCACGGACTCGACGACGCAGTTTTTCTTCATCATCGGGGCCGATGCCTTCGCAGAAATTGCCACATGGTCGCGCTACCCCGCCGTCCTCGACCTCGCCCACTTCGCTGTCGTCGCGCGGACTGGAATCACGCTAGACTCATTGCAGAAGCGATTGCCTACCCTTGCTGAACGCATGACGACGCCAGCGGCGCACATGGCCGGCGCTCCCCGCATCATCCTGATTGAGGCCGAAACGCCTGATGTTTCGTCCACCGAGATTCGGCGCCGCGTTCGCGCCGGAGAACCGATCGACGGCCTGGTTCCCGATTCCGTTGCGTCCTACATCGCCACCCATCGTCTGTATGTAGAGGCGGGTCTTTAGACCCGCCTGCCCGACTGGAAAGCACCTTGCATGGCTAAGACTCCGAGTCCGCGGAAACCCAAGACCCGCCTTCGCCCCGCCTCCGCTAAAGCTTCCACCTTCGCCAAGGCTACGGTGGACAAGTCGGCGGGCTCCGGCGAGGCAAGTACGAAGACAGCAGCGCCACGCGTGCCCAAGTTGCCCAAGGCCATTCAGGCCGTGATCGACGCGGCACAGGACAAGAAGGCCACCGGCATGGTGGTGCTCGACCTGAAGAAGGCGGGCGCGTTCACGGATTATTTCGTGATCTGCTCGGGGGCCAATCCGCGGCAGGTGCAAGCCATTGCCGATTCGATTGAAGAAGCGCTCAAGGGCCAGAAACAGCGGCCGTCGCTCGTGGAAGGCTACGCGCGCGCCGAGTGGGTGCTGCTCGACTATTTCGACTTCGTCGTCCACGTGTTCTCGAAGCACGCCCGCGAGTTCTACGCGCTGGATCGCCTCTGGGGCAGCGCCGTGCGTCACGAACTCCCCGACCAGGACTAGCCTCACTACCGGCCCCACCAGCCCGACCAGCCCCACCCGCCCGAGGGTGCGCCAATGATCTGGCGCACCTACGCCAACACCCTCCTCTCATCCCTCTTTGAACCACCCTGCGCGGCCTGCGCAGAGGTGCTGGCGCAGCCGCTTGCCGGCGCGGTCTGCGACCGCTGCTGGGCGTCGATCCGGCACGGCCAGCCTCTGCACGAGCGGTTCGGCGGCGGTCGTGCCGTGTCGTGGGCGTGCGCGGTCGACCACTACGAGGGCCGCCTGCGCGACATCATCCACGCGCTGAAGTACGAGCACCGGCGTTCGATCGCGAAGCCGCTGGGGGCACTCATGCGTGAACGCGGCGCGGGCGTGTTGTGCGGGGCCGATCTGGTGGTGCCGGTTCCGCTGCATCCGCGGCGTGAACGCGAGCGCGGCTTCAACCAGGCCGACGACCTGGCGCGGCACCTCGGCGTGCCGGTGGCGCCACTGCTGCAGCGCGTACGGTTCACGACATCGCAGATCGATCTACCGGCTGACGCGCGTCACCAGAATGTCCGTGACGCCTTTGCCGTGTCCCCCGGTCCGGCTAAAGCCGGACACCACATTGGCACGGTGGTGGTGTTGGTGGACGATGTGTCCACGACTGGCGCGACGCTGGAGGCGTGCGCGACGGTCTTGAAACGCGCCGGGGTCAAAGAGGTGCGGGCGCTTACAGCAGCCCGAGTCGTGACCGGACGGCACTGACGACATCGGCCGACACCGTGTCCTTGTCGCGCGCGCCGTCGAGGTGCACCCAGGTGGCATCGCGGCCGGCCTGGCGACGGTAGCTTTCGCGCACCCGTCCCAGCAGCGGCAGGTCGCGCTCGAACTTGTCGCGGGCCACCTGCTTGCGGTTCAGGGAGGCGTCGGGCGGGATGTCGAGCAGCACCGTCAGCGATGGCTGCGGCAGCGGCCGCTGAATCTGGGTCAGCCATTCCGCATCCAGGCCCTGGGCCTCGCCGTAGGCGATGCTCGATGCCAGGTAGCGGTCGCAGACCACCATGCGGCCTTCGTCGAGCCACTGCAGGATCTGCGGCCTGAACTCGAACCGGTTGGCGATGTAGAGCAACTGCAGCGTGTCGGGATCGTAATGACGTTCGCCCTGCAGCGCCTGCCCGATCTCGATGCCGATGGCCGTCGTGTACTCGGGAAATGTCAGGAACTGGGCGCCGTGGCCGGCGGCGCGACAGGCCGCGAGCAGGCGTTCGGCCTGGGTCTGCTTGCCACTTTGATCGAGGCCTTCGAAGGCTATCAAGTGACCCGCCAGCTTGGGGCTTGGGGCTTGAGGAATAGCGGTCATTCGGTTTCGAGCGCCAGGAGTTCGTCGAGGGTTTGTCGACGACGGATGATGCGCCATTCGCCGCGTTCGGTCATCACCTCGGGCGACAGCGGACGTCGCAGGTAGGTGTGGGCCATGACGGCGCCGTAGGCGCCGACGTCCCGGACGGCCAGCACGTCGCCGACCTCAACCGGCGCCAGATGCCGATCGCGTGCGTAGGAATCAGTGCTTTCGCAAATCGGTCCGACCACGTCGACCGGGCCGGCGTCACCGGCGCGCGGCACCAGCGGCTCGATGCGGTGGAAGGCGTTGTACAGCGCCGGCCGCATCAGTTCGGTCATGCCGGCATCGACGACGACGAAGCGCTTGGCGCCGGGAAACTGCTTCACGTCGACGACCGTGGTCAGCAGCACGCCGGCTGGTCCGACCAGGACGCGGCCCGGTTCGATGGCGATCTTGAGGCCGCTGTCGCGGGTAGCCGCCACCAGGGCCTGCACGTAGTCGGCCGGATCGACCACCGGCGCGCCATCGTAGGAAATGCCCAGGCCGCCGCCCATGTCGAGGTGCTCGAGGTGAATGCCCTCGCCGCGCAGCGCGTGGGCCAGCGCGACCACGGCCTCGGCGGCGCGGCTCAACGGCTCGAGCGACGTGATCTGCGAGCCGATGTGGACGTGCGCGCCGACAGGTTGCAAACCGCGGCGGCCGGCCATCTCGCGAAACAGCGCCGGCGCCTCGTCGATCGGCACGCCGAACTTGTTGGACTTGAGCCCGGTGGAGATGTGGGGGTGGCTCTTCGCATCGATGTCGGGATTGACGCGCAGGGCGACGCGGGCCACCGTGCCCTGTGCGATCGCGCGCTGGTCGATGCGATCCAGTTCGCCGGGCGACTCGACGTTGATGGCGAGCAACCCGAGCGAGACCGCGCGATCGATTTCGGCGGCGCTCTTGCCGACGCCGGTGAACACGATCTGGTCGTGGCGGAACCCGCAGCGCGTGGCCACGTCGACTTCACCGAGCGAGTTGGCGTCGGCGTGGGCGCCCAGGCCCTGCAGCAGCCGCACGACGGCGAGCGACGAGTTCGCCTTCAGCGCGTAGTGGATGGCGTGAGGATAGCCGTCGAAGGCCTCGTCCAGCCGGGCGTACGCGGCCCGAATCAGGTCGGCATCATAGACGTAACAGGGCGTGCCGACGGCGGCGGCGATCTCCTGGAGCCGGGTGGTGGACAGGTCAGGAGCAGGTGCAGGTGTGGAGACAGCCACTTCCCTGATTCTATCGCGCCGGCTGGGCAATCCGGGTGGGATGGAATGGTATGATTCCGGGTCGGGGATCGCGTCCACGACCCCACTGCCCCATGCCTGATCCCTCGCCAGCGCCCCTTGAAGCCATCGACACGCTGATCGCGAGCTGCCTGGGCGGCGACCAGGTCGCATGGGAAGAGATCGTGCGCCAGCACCGGCGCAAGGTCTTCAACATCGCCTACAAGTTCACCGGCCGCCACGACGAAGCGGAAGACCTGACGCAGGACATCTTCCTCAAGATCTTCAAGTCGCTGCACACCTTCGACCGCCGCGCCAACTTCCAGACCTGGCTGGTGAGCGTGAGCCGCAACCTGTGCATCGATCACTATCGCAGCGTCCGCAAGGAGCGCGAGACCATCGACCGCGACGTCGACGCCGGTGAGCTGACGCCGGCGGCGCCCGGCCAGAACGCCTTCCAGGCGCTCGAGCAGGCCGATCGCGTCGAGCTGTTGCGCAAGGCGATGGCTGAACTGCCGGAGTCGTTGCGCAAGGCGGTCGTGATGCGCGATCTCAAGGAACTGTCGTACCAGGAAATCGCCGATCAGCTGAACTTGCCGGAAGGCACCGTGAAGTCGCGCATCAATCGCGGACGCACCGAACTGGCTCGCCAGGTGCAACGCATTCGAGAAGAAGACGAAGGGGTAACCGGATGAATCTCACGACCGACCGCGCTCAAGGCGTCGCCATTGTCCGCATTGGCGAGACGCGACTGATGTATCCGCTGCTGGCCGATTTTTCCGGGGCGGTCATGGCGCTGCTCACGTCGGGTGACAAGAAGGTGATGATCGACCTGTCGAAGGTCACCTACGTCGACTCGGCCACGATCGGCTGCCTGATGGACCTCTACCGCCAGGCCTCGGCGGCCGGCGGCGAGCTGCGGCTGGCCGGCGTCAACAAGCGGGTCGAGACCATGCTGACCATGACCGGCGCGCACAACTTCCTCAAGATGTTCCCGGACGAGGCGGGCGCGCTTCAGAGCTTCGGAGCCTAGTCATGAGGAGCATCAAGACCACCTCGGGCACCGAGATCGCGCTCGACGGCGACTTGCTCGCCGTGCTGGAAGCGCTGTTCCACGAAGTCACCGCCAAGCGCGAACTCGAGCGATCGTTCGAAGACATGAACCGCGAGATCAACTTCCTGATCGATCAGCTGACCGACGAAGAACGGCGCGCCTACCTGGCCGAGAGCCTGTTCCTGAACCAGGTCAAGTACGAGAACGACAAGCTCGAGGCGTACCTCAAGAAGATTGGCCGGAGCTGAAGGGTGTCACTCAATCACCTGGCGCAACGCTACACCTGCTCGTGGCCGTGGTCGATCGGGGTGATGCTGTGCGACGGCCGCATGGTGTGCGGCTGCGCCGATCCGTATGCCAAGCGCGTGCTCGGCGATGCCCGCACCTCAACGGTGTCGGAAATCTGGCGTGGCGCCACCGCCAGCCAGTTGCGCATCGACATGAACGCCGGCGGCGCGGAGTTCTGCGGCGACTGCCCCCTCAAGCTGCCGCTGGCACCCGGCCAGGAACCACCGCAACGCGACCTCAACGTGGCCCCGCTGCCCGGCCGCCTCTACATCGAGACCACCGCCGCCTGTAACATCTCGTGCTTCCAGTCATGCTGCGCGCCGGAGACCGGCATCACCAAGACGCGCCAGGCCGGCATGCTCGACTGGGACGTGTTCACGAAGATGGTCGACGAAGCCGGTCCGACGCTCGGCCGCATCGACTTCTTCAACTACGGCGAGGCATTCCTGCACAAGCGGGCGGTCGAGATGTGCGAGTACATCAAGACGCGCTTCCCGCACATCTACCTCTACACCAGCACCAACGGCCTGGCGTTCACCGAAGAGAAGGTGCGGCAACTGGCGCGCTCCGGCATCGATGAAGTCACCTTCTCGATCGACGGCGCCTCGCAGGAGACCTACGTCCGCTATCGCCAGCGCGGCAACTTCGACAAGGCGATCGCCAACCTGCGGGCGCTCGTCGACGAGCGCAACAAGGCCGGCCGCGATCTGCCGTTCGTGAACTGGCGCTACATCCTCTTCAACTGGAACGACCACGACGAAGAGATGGCGCGCGCACGTAAGCTGGCCGCCGAGATCGGCGTCGACCGCCTCTGCTGGGAAATTACCGATCACCCCGAGGACTCGTTCTCGCAGCGCTACAAGCCGGGCTCGGAAGGCAACGCGCGCATCCAGAACGAGATCTGGGACAACAGCGGCCTCGGCAACGCCATTCCCGGCATGACACCGCGCGCCGAGATTCGCGTGCACTCGCCGCTCCCCGACCTGCCGTACCTGGTGCGGGCTGCCTCGACGCTGCCCCTGGCCCCACAAGTCCGCAACCTGTCGCGACAGCCGTTCCGCAAGGAAACCAGCTCCGGCCGCCGGCTGGTGCGCCTGGGCGCGCAGCTGATGCGCGAGGACGGGACCCTGATCGACCGCGACTACGCGCGCGCCTTCCTCCCGGCCGACATCGCTCCCGGCGCCGAAATGGCGGTGCCCATCGACGTGCCGATTCCGGAGACGCCCGGCCGCTATGCGCTGAAGTTCGACCTCGTGAGCGAGGGCATCGACTGGTTCGAAGCCTGCGGCTCGCCGACGACGATCAAGGGATTGTGGGTCAGGTAGGGCGCGTGGGGCAGGTCGGGCGGGTCAGCAGGCAAGGAGAGACACATGAACCGAACAGCAGCACTCAGCATCGCCATCTTGCTCACCGTGGGCGTCACGGGTTTCGCGCAGCAGCGGGCTGCCGACGGCGTGACCATCAACGATGAAGGGTTGCCGCAGTACTCCACCTTCTCGCTGTGCGCCATCGATCCGGTGACCGGCCAGTCAGGTGCCGGCGTGACCACGCGGGTGCCGTTCGTCGGCCGGGCGGTGCCGCATGTCCGCGCCGGTGTCGGCGCCGTGTGCACGCAGGCCTCGACGATGGTCGAGTATGGGCCGCGCGGGCTGGACCTGCTTGCCAAGGGCGTCGAGCCCTCGGCAGCGCTGGCCCAGCTGCTGTCTGACGACCAGCAGCGCGAATCGCGACAGGTCGGGTTGATTGACATGAAGGGCCGGTCGGCGGCCCACAGCGGCAAGCAGAACGGCAACTGGGCCGGCAGCCGCCAGGGCCTGAACTACACCGTCCAGGCCAACATCATGGTCGGACCCGAAGTGGTCGAGGCGATCGCCAGTTCGTTCGAAGCCACGGCCGGCACCAGCATGCCGTTGGCCGAACGCATGATCCTGGCCATGGAAGCCGGCCAGGCCAAGGGCGGCGATCGGCGATGGGGCAACCTGCAGTCTGCCGCGATCAAGATTGCCGACCCGAACGATCCCGGCCGCGGCGGCGATCACATCGCCCTCGCGATCGAGGTCGGCGAACACGCCGAACCGGTCGGCGAGCTGAAGCGCATCTACTACACGACCGCGCGGCGGCTCGGCTATCGGACGTTTTCGAAAGTGGAAGGCGCCGACGTCATTGAGCTGAAGCGCATGTTGCACGCGCTCGGCTACTGGAAGCCGTCACTGGCCGCGTTTCCGAACGCGCCGGCCGGCACCAATACGCCGGCCATGCAGGCGTTGAGAAAGACCGATCCCGCGGCCTACGACAAGGCCGTCGCCGAAGCGCGGCAGGCCTCGGCCGCCTTCACCCGCGACTACGCGACGTTTGATGACGAGACCATCGCGGCCGTCGACAAGTTCCGCGCCGACAAGACCTTGAACTACCAGGGCAACCCGCCGGGGTTGGTCGACCAGCGGCTGGTCGACGCCCTGCGCGCAGCGTACTTCGCGAAGACCAGGAAATAACGGACCGGGCCACGGCGCCCCATACCTACGGCACCCCGTAAAGGGGTGCCCTACTCTACGTTGACAGGGGCGATACAGTCGCGCGCCGCGTCGGCGCCAATCGGCATCCAGCCGGTGAAGTCCGGCTGGGCCGCCATCATGAGCACCGGCGCAAGCGCATCGGGCTTCAACGCCGGGCCTGCCTGCTGCGCCAGCGCCGTGCGAAACCCGTCAAAGCCAGACACCGCGAACAGCAGGTAGTACAGCTGGCGCGTCGTGCCCATCGCCGATACGCGGCGGTAGCCGACACAGGTCGGCGTGATGGTCGATCGGTCAAGCCCGCCCTCCTGCGCCATCGTCAACACCTGCTGCGGCGTCATCGTCGGCGGCAATTCCTGGCGCAGCGCCAGTGGAATACCGGGCATGCTCGGTGTACCCATCGATTCCATCTGGCGGCTGAACAACTGGCGGAACAGGTTCATCGGCAGCTCGGGCGGCGGCCGCAACGACACGACCGAGCCTTGCGAGTCGGCAGCCGTGTCGATGCCCAGCGTCCAACCTTGCAGGTGCCGCGCCGACATTTGATAGGGCTCGGCCCGCACGCTCTGCGCCGAACGCACGAACAGCCAGCCGCCAACCGCGACGACCACCAGGCCGATCGCGACCTTGATCAGCGGATGCATCTTCTTCGCGGCCACTAGGGTTCCCTCGACGCCGTGTAGGCGGCAATCGCGATCATGTCGTCGATCGTCAGCTTCTCGACGGCCGTCTTCATCAACGCCGACCATGGCCCTTTCCGCACGCCCTGCTGCATGTCGAACATCTGACGCACGGTGTAGCTCGGAGAACGGCCGGCCAATGGCGGGATTGGCCCCAGGCCCTTCAAGTCGGCGCCATGACAGGTACCGCAGGCCACCGTCCTGCCACCGCCGCCCGTCTTCACCAGTGCCTCGCCGCGGGCGATGCTGCCCTTCGGCACGTAGGCGACGAATCCCGACGAAGCGTCGCGCAGCTCCGTGCGGCGAAGGTCCTCGGGCATTTCGACAATGCGCTGGCCCAGCGGTTCGGTGCCTTCCCCAGTGGGCACGTGCATCGACCCGGCGATGCGGGTCTTCGGCACCTCGCCCGCTTCGACGACGCGAATCCACTTCTTGAATGGGAACGACGCGAAGTACGCCGCGGCCGTCCGGGTGTCTTCATCGGTCGCGGCCTTGGCGTCCTGGATCATCGCGTTGGGCGGGCCCATGCGCGGCTCGGCGCTCTTGCGGTCGCCGTTTTTGAAGTCGGCCATCTGCTGGACGATGTACGCGGCCGGCAGGCCGGCGAGCGATGCATTCTCGGGACGTCCCTGGCCGTTGACCAGGTGGCAGAAGCCGCACGCGCGCAGCTCCGGGCGGCGGCCCTTCGCCACCGAGTCGGGCATCGGCGGGTGTGCCGACGGATGCCAGTCGGGCGGATTGAAGGCATCGCGCGTTTGCGCGACGGTCAGCGACACGGTGCTGCCGGGTAATATCTGCGGCGCCGGATCAGGCGGCGCGGGCTTGGCGCCCGGCACGGGCGGCGGATTCACCGTATACGCCCACGGCGGCGGCACCGGTGCCTGGGCAGCGACGACGTGCATGGCAAACAGGACGCCACCAAGCGTCAACCCCAATCGTTGCATCATGAATCAGGCCGCCGGGTAGAGTTGCTTGACGTGCTTCACCGACGCCTCGATCAGTTTCTGAAGCGTCGGCAGGTGGACATCGGACAGGCGCTTGATATGGAGGCAGCCTTTGCCGTGTGAGTGTTTCCCGAGTTTCGCCATCAGCTGGTCGTATTGCTCGAAGCCCGACATCACGTAGAGCGTCACCTGCTGCTTCCGCGGGGCAAATGCCACCAGCATCCAGTCGAGTTCTCGGCCGCTGGCGTACTTCATGCGCACGGAGCCGAACCCGACGAGGTTGGTCCCCCACATGGCCGGCTTCGCCTTGGTCGCCTTCTGCATCATGGCGGCGACGGCCTTGCTGTCCTTGCGCACCTGCTCGTCTGTGATCGCGTTCAGAAAGTCGCGGACCGACGCCTTCGTCTTCTGCGTCTTGAGTTCTGCCATGCCGTCCCTTGATTATCTCTTTGGCAGCTCGAACACGTACAACGTGTGCCCGTTCGAGGGCGGGTTGATCTCGGGTGTAATCGTCCGCGGCACGACGCGCGGGCTGCCGCCGCCGACGCCGGTCGTCACCGCCACGTACTGCTTGCCGTTGGCCGAAAACGACACCGGGAACCCCTGCACCGCCGTGCCCAGCCGCGCCGACCACAGCACCTCGCCGGTCTTCACGTCGTGGGCGCGGAACTGGCGGTCGAGGTCGCCGATGAACATCACGCCGCCCGCCGTGCTCAGCGCCGCGGTCAGGTAGGCGGCCCGCTGCTGGCTGCTCCACGTCTCCTTCATCGTCGTCACATCAATCGCGAGGAGCTTCCCGACATTGCCGTCAGTGCCCGGCATCTCGAAGAAGCGCCGGCCGGCGGCCGTGCCGCCGGAGCCTTCGGTGAACTCCACCTTGCGCGCCGCGATTTCCATGCACGACTGGCTCAGCGGGATGATCAACTGCCGTGTCGGCGGGTGGTAGGTCATCGCCTGCCAGTTATGCCCGCCCTCGGTGCTCGGGCAGACCGTCAGCCACTCGTCCAGCTTCTGCTCGATGATGTCCTGTCGATAGGTGGGCGTGCCCTTCTCAGGGTCGATCTTGTCGAACATGTTCTGGAACACGGTCTGCTTGTAGCCGAGGAACTTGCCCGTCCGGCGCTCCAGCTTCCACAGGATGCCGGCCTTGCCGATGGTGAAGAGCGCCTTCTCGGGGCCGTTGTCGATCAGCACGCGCTCGAACACTTCATCCTGGTCGAGCGTCTCGCCGGGAATGTGCTGGTAGTGCCAGGCGAGGGTGCCGTCCTCGACCCGGATCGCCACCGTCGAGCCCGTGTAGAGCGCGGCGTCGCTGACCTTGGTGCCGCGGCTTGCGGGCATCCACGGCTTCGGCTGCGCGATCCCGTAATAGACGAGATCCAGTTCGGGATCGTAGCTGCCGACAATCCAGGTATCGCCGCCGGCGCGCAGGCCGTCGGCGAGAGTGCCCCACGTGTCCCCGCCGGGCTCACCGGTGCGCGCGACCGTGTGGAACTTCCACAACAGCTTGCCGGTCTTCGAGTCATAGGCGCTGATGTAGCAGCGATCGTTGGCGCGGAAGCGGTCGCAGCCCTGCAGTCCCTGGATCACCCGTCCACGAGCCACCAGCGGTCCACTCGTCTGGTAGTAGCCCTTGGCGTTGTCGGCCACCGTGACGTTCCACACCACCGCCCCGGTCCGCGCGTCGAGGGCGTAGAGCTTGGCGTCGGTGGTCGACAGGAAGATCTTGTCGTCGTAGATCGCGATGTTGCGCATCGACGCGAACGAACCGACGGCGGCGTTGGGTCCGACCTGGTTCTCCCAGATCAGGTCGCCGGTCGCGGCATCGAGCGCCTGCACCATGTTCATGGTGTGGGTGAGATACATGATGCCGTTGTGCACGAGCGGCATCGGCTGGTTCGAGCCGCCCTCGTTCATGGCCCAGCTCCACGCCAGCTTCAGGTCCTTCACGTTCCGCGTATTGATCTCGCTGAGCGGGCTGTAGCTCCACGCCTGGTAGTTGCGGCGCGCCATCAACCAGTCGCCCGGGTCGGGATTCTTCAACATGGCGTCGGTCACAGGCACGTAGTTCTTGACCTCGCCCTTGACCGAGTGGCCACGTGGCGGCGCGACCGCGGCACGCGCGGGTGGGGCCGCCGCAGCCGTCGGTGCGGCAGGGGCAGCCGCGCGCTGGCCGGTCGCGATGCTGCCGATCGGCGTCGCCGCCGCAACCACCAGCGGCTGGGGACCGGCGACCGCGCCGTTGAACTGCAGAATGTAGGCGGTGATGTTGAGGTACTCGGCCTCGCCCAGGCTGGGCCTCCCGGGCGGCATGGTCGCCGACATGTACTCGACAAGGTCCCGGGTCGTCCGGCCCCGCCAGGTGGTCATGAAGTTGGCCCCCGCGAGGGCCGGCGCCTCGTTCTGGCCGACCATCGATGCCAGGTGGCAGCTGGCGCAGTTCGCCTGGTAGGACGCCTGGCCGGCGGTGGCCTGCGCGGCGGTGTAGGCCGCGGGCATCGGCGTCTGTACTGCCGTCAACGACAGATGGGTGCCTGAAATCAGCACCAGCGCAGCACAACTAATCCACGTCTTCATTTCCTGCCCTCTTGAACCAGGAGCCAGCCCCAGAGATTGCCATCGGGCGCCTTCTCGCTATGCACCTGGATGTAGAGCCGCCCGCTCACCAAATCGTCGACCTGCTCTTTCGTCAGTTCGAGAGTGCCGGCGATGGTGCCGCTCGTGGCGGGCGACACCGTCAGGTCACCAATCGCGGGGCCGCGCATGGCCGTCCTGGGGCTGCGGTGCACACGCGCGACCGTCGAGGCCGTCCGGAGGCCGGCGAAAGCGCCGTTCACCGTAAGCGTGGTGCCGTTCAGCGTCGCAGTCACGGAGCCGGAGCCGGCGACGGTGGCCTGCATGGCCACGTCGAGGGGCACGGGCGAGAGGCGGGCGCGGTACTGCGCCTTCTGTGCGCCGGCCGTCGCCACCCACGCGACCGCCAGGCCCGCGGCCACTATCAAGAACCGTCTGGTCATGGGCGGGAATGATAACAGTAAGTAGTTGGGTGCTGAGGTGCTGGGGTGCTGGGGTGCCGCCGGGTTACCAGAGGACCGACGACAGAGCGAGCGCGGTCGCAACCGCCGCGGCCAGTTGCAAGCCGAGTTCGGCGCGCTCGCGGAGGAACACCGCGCCAACTGCGGCCAACGCCACCGCGGCGGCCAGGAAACGCCAGTACAGCTCCTGCACCTGGCCTTCCTCGGTCGTGGTCGGCGCCTGCCGGCGGCCGGCATCGACGATGGCGTTGGCGATGTCGCGATCCGGATCGCGATCGAGCTCGAAGTACTGGGCGCCGCCCGCGGCGGCAATCCGCTGCAACGACGGCCGATCGAGCCGGGATCGGCCGGGAGAGGGTTCTTCCACACCCTCGGCGTTCTTGGTAACGGGCAGCATGCCGCCCGACAATGTGCCGACGCCGATCACGTAGAGCGGCACGCGCGCCTGGTTGGCCAGCTCGATCGAGCGGGCCACTTCGCCGCTCCACGACTCGCCGTCCGACAGCATTACGAACAGCTTGGCGTTCGGTGAGGGCCCATGAATCTCACGATCTTTCTCGAGCAGCCGCAGGCCCCAGGCAATGCCCTGCTCCAGGTTGGTGTCCCAGGTCGTGTCGTCTTCCAGCCGGAACGGCGGCCGTCCGCTCAAGTGGTCCAGGAAGAAGAACACCGTGTTGGGATCGCGGGTCAGCCGGATCTGCGGTGTGGCAATGTGCGCGAACACGGTGAGCGCCAGCCGATCGTCGTTCCAGCTGAGCGCGTCGCCCAGCAGCCGAAGGAACACCATGGCCCGTTGCCAGCGAGTCGCGGGGCCGGCTGGCGACTCGCCCTGAGCCTGTCGAAGGGCGCCACCAGGTACATCCGTGACATGCATCGATGCGGACCCGTCCTGCAGGATGACGATGTCCACGCCGGCGCGACCGACCACGGTGGTGACGCCCTGGGGACGCGCCACGGCCACGATCAGGCTGGCGGCGGCCAGGATCAGGCAGCACCAGAACGGCAGGTCCCCGGCGAGGCCATAGCGTTCGCGGACGGGAACCGTCCGCCGCGCGCGCAAGCGCCGCAGGTCCATCCACCGGCGGACAAAGCGATACGCCAGCGCCACCAGCAGACCCGCCGGGGCGATCAACAGCCACAGGAAATGCGGCGCTCCGAACTGGAGTCCTTCGAGCACTATCCCTTTCTTTGAATCTTGCCGCCGGGGGTCGCTTCGGGCTGGGCTTCCCGGTCGCCGTACTCCATGGGGGCGATGACCTGGAACTCCTCGGTCTTCGCCTCGGGGGGCGGGCCGCCGGGCAGGCCATGGACGGTGTTGCCGGCGGGCAGATCTCCCGACTGCCCGCGCGGCGGCGAGGCCGGCTTCGGCGGCGTCCTACCGGCCACGCGCGAGGCCACCTGGTCGCGAACCCGCGACACGTACTCGTAGTTGTAAGCGGCCTCCACGTGGCGCGGCGCGGCCTTCAAGACCGCGGCATACGCCTGCAGCACGCCATCGAGACGCTGAACCTGTTCTGCCTGCGGCGCCACGGCCGTGCGTTGGCTCGCGCGGAACGCGGCATTCGCCGCGACCAGCAGCACCTCGGGATCCACCACCTCGCTCCGCTCCTCGATCACATCGTCGTAGCCACCGATCCAGTAGGCGACGTTGGCACGAATGCGGCGGATGTCGTCAGACAGGCTGGCGCCATCGCCGGGTGCGTAATCGGACAGCGAGGCTGCCGGCGACAACGAATCGTCGATCTGGAACTGCAGGGTGGCAATCTCCTGGCGCGCATCGGCCACGCGCGCCGCCAGGCGCGCCTCTGACCACGACAGCCAGGCTGCGGCAAACAACACCGCGGCCGCAACGAAACGGACAACAACAGTCCTCATGGCACTCTCCAGGCGGGCCCGCAGACCCGCCTCTATCTTCACGGCAACTTTCCGAACCAGGGTGTCGCGAGCTTCAATCCGGCGGCGCTCGTCCACAACGCCGCGGCGGCAAGGGCAAAGATGCTGAAGCGCGCCTGCTGACTGGTGTACTGGCGCGTTTCGATAGTGCCGACGGCCTCGCGGTCGATGTCCTCGACGGCCGCGATCAGGCTCGCCTCGTTCTTCGCGACGTAGTAGCGGCCGCCGGTCCGTTCGACGGCCGCCTGCCACTGCGCATCGGGAATCCCTTCGCCGAATTCCTTGTTGTAGTTGGTCCGCACGAAGAACAGGGGGATGTCGTTATCGATGGCGCTCTTGAGGATGTCGTCGAGGCTGCGCCCTTGCACGATCGAGGTGGTGTCTTCGCCGTCCGTGAAGATCACCATCAGGTTGCCCGAGGCCTCGAGGAAGTTGAACGCCTTGAAGATCTCGATGCTTTCCTCGAGGGCGCTGGCGATCACCGTGCCCGACTCGGGAAACTGCGAAAACTCCACCGGGTCGCCGATCAAGGCCATGCTCAGCAGCAAGTTGTCGTAGTCGCTGGTGAACGGGGTGATGACATAGGCCCGGCTGCCGAACTCGACCAGGGCCATCAAGTCGCGGTGCCGGCCCTTCTTGCGCAGCTGCACGAACCGCTCGGCCGCGGCGATGGTCGTGAAGAAGGCCGGCTGGGTTTCGTTGCGGGTGTTGAGCGTGCTCGCCGTAAACGCCGTCTGCATGCTGTCGGACGCATCCAGCATCAGGCTGATGCGCCGCCCGGGATAGGTGACGTTCTCGACGGTCAGGGATGAGTACGGATCGGCCAGGGCCAGCACGGCGAGCGGAAACGCCGCCAGGAACAGGACCAGCGGCAGGTGGCGGGTCCAGGCGAACCGTGAGGCCGGCAGCGTCCGCAGCAATGCCGGCAACACGATGTGGTGCCGCCCGGCCCTGCGGGTCATGCCCGAGCGAATCAACAGCAGGACGATGGCCAGCGCGACCACGGCTAGCAGCGCCAGACGGCCGGTATCGCGACGCCAGAACTGCAGTCCGGCAAAGTCGAACGCCGCCCACTCGGCGGCGACCGCTTGCGCGACGGCGGTCAGCGCGGCGACCACCACGATCCTCGACGAAGTTGATTCACCGCACTGTGTTCGCGCCGCAGATCGTCGGCCACCTCGCCGACGTGCCGGACCGCTTCGGCCAGCATGGCCGCATCACGGATCGGTGCCTGGTGATACAAGGCGGCGGTCAGTTCCTGCAGCGCCGACTGGAGCCCCTGGAGGTGATGGCGACGCGTCAACGAGACCGAATCATCGAGCCGCGAGGCAAAGACCGCGACCTCACTGGCGGTGACCGCACTCGACACGGCCGCGCGACGCGCGCGGAACTGGCCGTGCGTGACGTCGAGCCGGCCTTCCGGAACCGGCGCGCCGGCCGTCAACGCCTTCTCGCTAATCGGTCGGTCGATCGCCAGGGCCGCGACGACGCGCGCGGCCGAAAGAGCGCGCGCCAGGACCGCGTCGGTCCAGCCATCGGCGGCGGCGAGCGCCTGCACAGCGGCCAGCTCCTTCGCGGCGCGCGAGGCCGTGGCCCGCTGGGGCAGTTGGTCGCTCGACACGGCCCCGGCCTTCTTCTCGCCTCGGATCAGCGGCACGAGGGCCAGCACCGCCATCACGGCCCCGAGTACACCGAACGCGACGGCAAGAATCTCGAACAAGCTGCTGCGAAACCGGAGCGACTCGACGGCCCCGAGGCTGGCGTCCGAGCTGTCACGAATGTCGGCGGCTTCGGCCGGCACCAGCGACAGCACCTTGATGGGCAGCGGAGGCATCAGGTAGGTCAGGTCGCGCCCTTCGAGCGCCGCCGCCGCGCCGACGCGGCTGTGCACGCGGTACGGAATCGACAACGCCGGCACGCTCACGTCGTGGCCAATGGCGTCGGCGCTGATCAGCCGCAGCTGGTAGTGATACTGGAAAAAGCGCCGCTGCTGGCGATGCGCATCGGCCGGGTGGGAGCCCCCCAGGATCTCGAACGGCGCCATCTGGATCGAGGCGACGCCCAGCCGCGATTCGTCGGCCACCACTTGCATGGAGTCGGTCTCGATCACGGCGCAGGTCAGGACCACGTCGAACGATTCGCCGATGGTGATGGCGCCGGTACTCGACTGCCACCAGCAGCGAATCGGATCGACCCCGCCGGGTCGCAGTTGCTCGGCGGTCGGCGCGGGCTCGGCCGGCGGCGTGCGCTTGGACGACGGCCTTGGCTGCGCCGGGGCATGTGCCGAGTGGTCTTGCGCCAGCAGAGTACCCGCCGGCTTTAGCCAGAGCTCGCCGGCGGCGAGAAACAGGGCCACGACCGCAAGCACGATTCTCATGGCACGGGCACCTGGTTGATGACGTCGGCAATGACGGCCTCGGCCGTCAGTCCGTGGGCCGCGGCATGCGGTCCGAGCCAGAGGCGGTGCCCCAGCACGAACGGCGCGAGTTCCTGGATGTCTTCCGGGTAGACCTCGGCGCGCCGGTGCTGCAGGAGCGCCCACACCTTGGCCAGCCGGCTCCAGCAAATGATCGCGCGGGGCGAGGCGCCCAGGTCGACGCCGGTTTCGACCAGTTCCGACGGCGAGTGGTGCCGCCAATCGGTATCGGCGTTGTAGGGCCGCGTCGCCGCCACCAGCCGCTGGATGTACCGCCCCAGGCGGTCGTGCAGGAACACGCCCTGGCTGATGACCGCGCGCAGCTGGATGATGCGCTGCTTCGACAGCAGCGGATTGAGCCGGACCTGCTTGAAATCGAAGTTCACCAGCTTCTCTTCCTCCTCCGGAGGCAGGTAGCCGATGTTGATCATGGCCGCGAAGCGATCGGTGGCGGCTTCGGACAGCGGGAACGTGCCCTGCCCCAGTTCCACCGGGTTCATGGTGGCGATGGCGAAGCTGAAGGTCGGCAAGTCGTAGGTGGTCTTGCCGACCGTGATGGTGCGATCCTGCAGCGCCTCGAGAAACGCGCTTTGCGACTTGAGCGGAATGCGGTTGATCTCGTCGAGCAGGATCACCTCGGCAGCCGCCATCGGGCCAAACTCCGTGACCAGCTCGCCGGTCGACGGGTTGATCATCTGGAAACCCACCACCTCGGTCGGCTGCAGGTCGGCGCGGCCCTGGATGCGCGCGAACTTCGCGTCGCTGATCGCCGACAGGATCACGCCAAAGAACGTCTTGCCCACGCCCGGTACGCCGCGCAGCAGCAGGTTGCCGGCGTTGACCTGGCGCTCGGTGCGCTTGTCGTAGGTGGTCGGGATCTCCGACAGCAAGACGACGTTGGCCACGGTCTTGGCCATGTCGTAACCCACCAGCGCCTTGCTGCCCTCGGCGATGACCGCGACGTGAAAGTCGATCGCCTCCTGAAGTTCTGGGTGCACTAGTGGCCCGACTGGATCTGCTTGGCGACCTTCTCCACGTCGGCCATCACCCGCAGCAGGTTGCCGCTCCAGATCTTGCCGATCTGCTCCTCGGTGTAGCCGCGGCGCACCAGCTCCAGCGTAACGTTAAAGGTCTCCTCGGCGCCGTTCCATCCGGTCACGCCACCGCCGCCATCGAAGTCGGACGAGATGCCGACATGGTCGAGGCCGATCTTCTTGACGAGATAGTCGATGTGGTTGACAAAGTCCGCCACGGTCGCGCGCGTGTCGCCGGGCGTCTTTTTGTCGATCTCGGCCATGCGAGCCGTGAACTGCGCTCGCTGCTCGGCGCTCAGGGCGTTCAGGCCGCCCCGCCCGCCACCGCCGCCGGGGCCGCCGCCCGTGGCCGCCAGGCCGAACTCCTTGCGCAAGGCGGCGATCGCCGCCGTCCGCTCGGCCGAGTCGGGCTTGTTGATCTTGACGTAGCTCGCAAACGCCACGGTCTGGACGACACCGCCGTTCTTCTTCAGCGCCAGCAGTTCCTCATCGTCCATGTTGCGGCTGTGGTTGGCCAGTGCGCGCGCGGCCGAGTGCGAGGCAATCACCGGCGCCTTCGACAACGCCATCGCCTGCATGTTGGCGGCCTTCGACGGATGCGACAGGTCGACCATGATGCCCCACTTGTTCATTTCGGCAATCGCTTGCCTGCCCAGCTCGCTCAAGCCGTTGTGCAGCCACTTCCCATCGCGCTCGCCGGTGTTGGAGTCGGCCAGCTGGCTGTGGCCGTTGTGCGCCAGCGACATGTAGCGGCCGCCACGGTCGTAGAACTCTTTCACGCGCGAGATGTCGGTGCCAATCGAGTACCCGTTCTCGATGCCGATCAACGCGACCTTCTTGCCGGACTTGGCAATGCGCGGCACGTCGGCCGCCGTCAGGGCCAGCTCGATTTGCCCCGGGGCCAGCTCGCGGGTCAGGTGATGCACGGCGTCGAACTTGGCCACCGCCTGCTTGTAGGCGCCGTCGTAGCCCTCGGGGGTCAGTGGCCCCTGGCCGACGTAGACAATGAAGAACGCGACGTCGAGGCCGCCTTCGACCATCTTGGGCAGGTTGACCTGCGTGTCGAGCCGCTGGGTGTAGTTCACCTGCCGCGTGAAGTTGTTCGGATTGATGTCGGCGTGCGTATCGAGGGTGATCACGCGTTCGTGAATCGCCTTGGCCCGGGCCACCAGCGCGGCGTCGGCGCCCCCCTGGGCCAGGGGCCGCGGGTCGGCGAGGGTCACGAACAGGAACAGGGCGGCGGCAAACGGAACAAGGCGGCTCATGGACGTCTCCTGAAGCGCAGATCCTACCATCCCGGCCGAAAGTGAGAGACGATTAGCGCGGATGGACGAAGCGCGGGGGGCACACCTGTATCAAGAGGCAAAGGCTGAACGATGGGGCCTGCCTCGGACGGCGTTCGCCGAGGCCCTGACCGCCGGCATGGCCAGGGCGTTTGCGGGGCGTGTGCCATCACCCGCCGAGCACGACCGCTACCTCGCCTCATTGCACCTGGTGGACCTGGCGCTGGCCTGCGCCTGCGCCCGCGGCCACGAGGGCGCGTGGGACTACTTCGTCGCCGAGTACCGGCCGGCGCTCTATCGTGCCGCAGATGCCCTGGCCGCCAATGGCGGCGCCCGCGAGGTGGCCGACGCCTTGCACGCCGAACTCTATGGGCTGAAAAAGCGTGACGGTCAGCGGCAGTCGCTGTTCCGCTACTTCCAAGGCCGCAGCAGCCTCGCGACCTGGCTGCGGTCGCTCGTGGCCCAGCGGTACGTCGACAGCCTGCGCCAGCGCAAACGGCTGGTCCCGATGCCCGACGAAGAGTCGACCCGGGCGCTGCCGGCCGCGCTCGCGGCGCCCGATCCCGACCGGGCGCGCTATGCCGCCGCCATGACCGGCGCCCTCGGCCTGGCCCTGGCCGCGCTGACACCGCAGGACCGGCTCCGCCTGGGCTGCTACTACGCGCGCGGCATGTCGCTGGCCCAGATCGGGCGCCTGATGGGCGGGCACGAGGCCACCGTGTCGCGTCAACTGCTGCGCACCCGCCGCGAGATTCGGGCGGCAGTGGAAACGCGGCTGCGGACCGACTACGGGTTCTCGGAGCCGGAGATCACCGAATGTTTCGTCAGCATGGCGGCCGACGCCGAGTCCATCGACCTGACGGAATGGCTGCGTGGCGGAAACCCGCGCAAGAAAAGAGCGGTCGTTCGTTCTATTCAGGGGGACCCCGCGTGACGGCAAAACCAGGCCGCGATCAGCTGCTCGACCATACGCTCAAGCACGGGCTGAGTTCAGCCGCCGCCTGGGGTCAGGTGTCGGAGTGCCTCGACGCCGAAACGCTTGCCACGTGGGTGGACGGGGGGCTGGATCGGCATCAGGCCGCGCTGACCGAGGCCCATCTCTCGAATTGCGGCCAATGCCAGGAGCTGCTCGCAGCCCTGGCCCGGACGCTCCCGCCGGCTGCCGGCCAGGACCGGAGCGGCACCCCGGACTGGCGCTGGTGGCTCGTGCCGTTGACGGCCGCCGCCGCCGCAGGGCTGTGGATGGTGGTTCCGCAGATCGATTTCACCTCGCCGCCGGAGCCTGCCGCGGAATTCGCGCAGGCCGCTCCGGCGGAGCCGATTCCAGCCCCTGCGCCGGTACCCGCATCGCCTGCTCCCCCGACCGCGGCCGCAGCGCCCGCGGCAGAGCCGCCGCGTCAGGAGCCCGCAGCGACAGCGGAGCGACCTCGTCAGGAAGAGCAGCGCAAGCAAGCGTCCGCACCGGCGGCGCAGGTGGCCGCTGACACGGCTGCGCGACCGTCGCCGCCGCCCGTTCCAGCGGCGGCCGCCCCACCACCGACCGCCACAAGGTCCGGAGCGGTCGCGGAGAGCATGGCGGTTGCCATGCCAAGCCCACCGACGGCACCACCGTCGGTTGCGGCACCGCCGCCGGTGGCCACGGCGGCACCCGCTGCCGCACCGGCGGCCGTGCCGCTCGGCCAGGTCGTGTCTCCCGACAGCCGATTCCGCTGGCGGTACTCAGCCGACGGTCTCGATCGCAGCACTGACGGAGGGGCCACGTGGGAGCAGGTGTCAGAAGCCATCGGACGGTTCGTCACCGCGGGGACGGCGCCTTCGGCGACGGTCTGCTGGCTGGTCGCGCGCGGCGGCGGCGTCTTCGTGACCGACGATGGCCGCAACTTCTTCCGGGCGCGGTTTCCGGAGATCATCAACCTGGTCGGAATCACGGCGACGAGCCGGGCAGCTGCGATTGTCACGGCGGACGATGGCCGGACGTTCGTGACGTCCGACGGCGGCGTCACCTGGCGCCAGCAATAGCGCTGCCGGCTTCCACCCTGCAAGGTTTTCCGCCGCCACCGTTCTAACAGCACCGGGCCACGAATGGCCGCCGGTGCAAAGGAGCGGTTGCTATGTCCTCACGTCACTATCTCGCGATGGCCGCCATCGGCATGGCCTTGCTCTCCGGCCCATCGGCGGCCGGCGTCGAACCCCCCAGTGAACCCGCCGGCGGAGAGGTTCAGCCAGGCGACCAACAGACGACGCTCGACGATCAGTCCGAGCTGGCGATCACCGTCTACAACTCGGACATTGCCCTGGTGCGCGATGTGCGCAACCTGCAGCTGGTGCGCGGGGTCGGGAACCTGCGGTTCATGGACATCGCGGCGACGGTGAATCCCGCCACGGTGCATTTCCGGTCGCTGACCGATCCGTCGCGGGTCAGGGTGCTGGAGCAGAACTACGAGTACGACCTGCTCGAGCCCGACAAATTGCTGCGCAAGTATGTCGGGCGCGAAGTGACGCTGATGCGCAACCGGACCGACGGCGGTTCTACCAGGCAGGAAGAGGTCAAGGCGACGCTGCTCAGTTACAACACCGCGCCGGTGTGGAAGATCGGCAACGAGATCGTCACCGGCATCGGTGCCGATCACATCCGCTTCCCCGGTCTCCCCAACACGCTCTACTCGCGGCCGACGCTGATCTGGACCGTTTCCAACGACGGCGAGGCCCGCCACCGCGTCGAAGCGTCATACCTGGCGAGCAAGCTCGCCTGGAGTGCCGACTATGTGTTGACCGTGGCGCGCGACGACAAGGCCGCGGATCTGAACGGCTGGGTCACGCTCACCAACGGCAGCGGCACCGCTTTCCGCGACGCGAAGCTGCAACTGGTGGCCGGCGACCTGAACCGGGTGCGTCAGCAGTTCGGCCGGATGCAATCGGATGCGATGGAGGTGCGCGCCTCGGCGCCGCCGCCGATGATGGAACAGGAGGCCTTCTCGGACTACCACCTCTACACCATGGCGCGAAAGACGACGATCAACCACAACCAGACCAAGCAGGTCAGCCTGCTCGAAGGCACCGGTGTCCCGGTCGGCAAGCGCTACATCGTCGACGGGCAGTACTCGTACTACCGCAACCAGCAGCGCCCGGGTTCGCCGGTCAAGGATCCGGTGCAGGTCTACTACCAGTTCAAGAACGAACAGAAAGGCGGGCTGGGCATTCCGATGCCGGCCGGCGTGCTGCGGGTCTACCAGCAGGATTCAAAGGGCGGCACGCACTTCGTCGGCGAAGACCGCATCGCCCACACCCCGAAGGACGAGACCCTCAACGTCAAGATTGGCAACGCGTTCGACGTGGTGTGCGAACGCAACCAGGTCGACTTCGAGAAGATCGCCGGCAACGTCTACGAGTTCGAGTACGAAGTCACCCTGCGCAATCACAAGGCCACCGCGATCGACGTGGAGGTAAACGAGCCGCTCGGCGGCACGTGGCGGATGATCCGCTCCTCGTACGAGTGGACCAAGACCGCGGCATGGGCCGCCCGGTTCAAGGTGCCGGTGGCGGCCGACGGCACGTCGGTACTGAAATACCGCGTGCGCGTTACTTACTGAAGCTGGCCAAAGCCTGCGCTTCCGTGTCGTAGGTGTCGAACACGGTCAGCAGCTTGGTGATGGTCAGCAGGTCGGTGATGCGGCTGGTCAGGTTGGCGAGCTTCACGGCGCCGTTCGCCTTCTGCGCCGCCATCGAACAACGGATCAGTTCGCCCAGGCCGCCGCTGTCCATGTAGCCGACCCCGGCGAGGTTGAGAATCACCTTGGCCTGGCCTTGGAACACGACGCTGGCGACCTTGTCGCGCAGCAACGTGGCGCCGTCATCCATGGTGAGCTTGCCCTGGAGGTCCAGGACGGTGATGTCGCCGACGGTGCGTTCGTTGATCTGCATGGGGGGGATCCTTGCGGGAGTCTACCTCATCCGCCCGGTTTCCGGCAGCCGAGTCAGTACGGCACGTCGATCAAGCGGCCGGTGCCCTGTTGCATGTCCTGGTCCAACAGCGCCAGCAGGGCCTTCGCAATCGGACCGGGACGGCCGTCACCAATCGGCGCGCCGTCCCACTCGACGATCGACGCGACCTTGATCGAGCTGCCGATCAACATCATTTCCCTGGCGGCGCGGGCCTCGGACGCTGGCATCTCGCACACCTCGACGCCGGTGATCAGGCCCTGCTGCACCAGCGTCGGCGCCAGTTCGAGCAGCCGCAACGAGGTGCATCCTGACAGGATGCGATCGAACGTCGGATGGCGGAATACGCCGTCGCTTGTGACGAACGCCACGTTCATGTTGGAGCTCTCGCCAACGTTCCCCGATTCATCGAGGAAGACGCCGTTGTCAACACCGGCCGCCTTGGCCTCCATCTGCATCAGCACGTTGGGCAGGTAGTTGGTGCTCTTGGTGATCGCGTACAAGGGCGGCTTGATCGGGAAGGTGGTCGTCATTACCTTCAGGCCGTCGGTGTACCAGCGGTCGGGGTACGACAGGCCCGCGAAGATCATGACGAAGAAGCCGGGCTCGGCGCCGGCGGCGGGACTGAGCTCGAGGCTGCCCGGCCCGGATGACAACCAGTAGCGAATGGCGCCGTCCCGCTTTCCGCTCGCCGCGGTCGTTCGCACGATGATGTCGCGCATCTGTTCGCGCGTGCCGGGCAGGCGCAGGTTCGAGCGCTCGGCTGATCGCACGAAACGGTCAAGATGCGCATCGAGGTCGTAGATGCGGCCGTTGACGATGCTGGCCGTGTCGAAGATGCCATGGCCCCGGTGCACCATATGGTCGTCGAACGGGAGCACCATCAAGGCGGGGTCAGTGACGATGCCACCGAGCTGGCTGGAGTAGAACGCCCAGTACTTGACAGGCTGCCGGTCTCGCAGCGCGCGCAGGTTCGTGAGCAGGTGGTCAGCAGTCAGCAACGCCGGGATCATGGTCATGACAGCTCGGTATTATGCCATTCAGGGCTGGCCGCCCTGCCCCGTGGCTGCCGGCGCGACGGGGTGAGGCGGCACCGCCGCAATCCGCTCGGTCAGGAGCCGGGTGAAGACCTCGGCGCCAGCGCGGTTGAGATGCTGGATATCGTAGAACGCGTCGTTGCCGAGCCGCGCGTCGGGGACCGAGTAGAAGTCATGCAGGTGCACGTTGTCGTACTTCGCGACCAGGTCTCGCAACATCTGGATGAACTCCCGCTCGGCGTTCCCGACGAACGTCTCGGCGGTATATGCCAGCCACGCCGGGCTGACAGGCGGCTGGAACAGGTGAATCTGAACCGGATACTGCGCCAGTTCGTCCAGTGCGGCCGCGAAGATGCGCCACCGGCCGCCGCGGATGTCGATATTGCGGTACCAGGGATGCCTGTCGATCAGCCCTTCCGGCAGCGGCACCCCCAGGGTACCGGTGATGCCGACGAAGCCCTGGTCGGGGAGTTGCGCGCTGGTGAGAGCCAGCGGCGGGGCCTCTCGGAAACGAAACTGCAGGGAGATTGACGGGCTCCGCAAGCGATCGGCATAGACCGCCGCGCGCTCCCACGGGGTCATGTTCAGCAGGCCGGCCTCGGAGATGTACCCGGGATCGATCGATCCGTCGTTGACCTGGAAGATGCTGGCGCTGATCACCAGCAAGCGAGTGGCCGGCGGGAGCCCGTAACGGCGCAATGCATTCTTCACCATGACCAGTTCGCCGGCCGCCGTCGCGATATTCACGGCCGGCCCTCCCAGGGAGGCCGCCGCAATCTCTGGAATGACCTGGCGTTCGGCCCGCGAATCGCCAGCGATGATGAGCCGCGTGTCGGCCGTCACCAGGGCGCGAATCTTGCCCTCCAGTTCCGCACTGAAGACCCCGTCCCGCAGCGTGACCGCGCGTTCCGCGCGCACCATGGTCACGAGCGTCCGCGCCACCATCTCGGCTGACAACAGCGCGAACGGGGCGAGCAGCAACGCCGCCTTGATCAACAGCGCCCGCGCACCGCTAGAACTGAAAGTAGATGAACTGACTTTGGCTGGCATGGAGGAAATAGATCGCGGCGACCCCGGCATAATACACGCCCCAGCGGACCCACCAGGGCTGCACTTTCAGGACCATGGGCAGGCTGAACCGGGCGTGCGCGGCCTGGACGGCCTCGACCACGAATATGCCGGCCAGCCCGATTGACGCGGTGGGCAGGCCGATGCCGCTGAAGGCCGCCACCACGCCGCCGGGCGTCAGAAGCACGTGCCAGCCCTGGAGCATGCCGAGGCACACCATCACCGCTTCATCGAGCGTGCGGGCGCGAAAGAAGATCCAAGCGACGCAGATCAGCACAAAGGTCGTCGCCATTCCGATACCGCGATCGAGAGCGGGATGGCGGTCGATCGCGAGCGCCGACTTGAGGCGAGCGCGAACCGGCCGGGTCGGCGGTGCGAGGATCAAGTAGGCCCCGTTCAGGGCGCCCCAGACGACGAAGGTCCAGTTGGCGCCGTGCCACAGACCGCTCAGCAGGAAGGTAATGGCCACCGCGGCCGCGTAGGCGGCAAAGCGCGCGGACCACCGCGCCGACAGAGCGTCCAGGGTGGGCCGGAACACGTAGTCCCTGAGCCAGGTGGACAGGCTGATATGCCAGCGGCGCCAGAACTCGGCTACCGTCGCCGCATGATAGGGCCGGTCGAAGTTCTGCATCAGCCTGAAGCCCATCACCCGCGCCGAGCCAACGGCGATATCGGAATAGCCGCTGAAGTCACAGAAGATCTGGAAGGCGAAGAACACCGTGGCGACCGCGAGCGTGGGCCCGCCGAATCGACCGGGATCGCCGTAGACGATGTCGACCAGGACCGCCAGCCGATCGGCCACCACCATCTTCTTGAACAACCCCCAGGCCATCAGCCTGAGGCCGCTGGTGACCCGGTCGTAGTCGAAGCGATGGACCTCCGTGAACTGGTGCAACAGGTTCTGCGGTCGCTCGATCGGCCCGGCGACCAACTGCGGGTAGAACATGACGTAGAGCGCGAAGATCCCCAGGTGCCGCTCGGCCTTCTGGGCGCCGCGGTAGACCTCGATCGTGTAGCTCATCGCCTGGAAGGTATGGAACGACAGCCCGATCGGCAACAGGATTGACAGCCCTTCGACCGAGTAGTTCCATCCAATGACCCGGGCGAGCGCGGCGAGGTTGTCGTTCAGGAAGTTGAAGTACTTGAAGACCGCCAGGACGCCGACGTTCGTCACGATGCTGAGGGCCAGGACCAGCGTGCGGCGCCGGCCAGTGGACCGCTCGATCAACCGGCCGGCGGCATAGTCGACGAGGATGGTGAACGCCAGGATCAACAGGTACTTCGGCACGAAGAACATGTAGAAGATGCAGCTGGCAACCAGCAGCAGCAGCCATCGCCAGCGGTCTTCGATCAGGAAGTACAGCGTCGTGACGATCGGAAAGAAGACGAAGAAGGCGACCGAGTTGAACAGCATTCAGCGATCCAAAAAAGAAGGCCGCGGGGCGCCCCGCGGCCTAATGCGTTCACGTTGGAGGTTGAGCGAGTCTGAGCGCTAGTGTGCGCGCGCCGCTCCCGGCACGCCCACGGCATCGAAAGCCCCTTCGGGCACGGCGGACGGCGCCTCGACCAGGCACCACGCCTCTTGATCGTTGAGAATCTCGGCCGCCAGCTGCGTGTGCAGGGCGTGTCCCGCGCGATGCGCGACGACGTGCCCGACCACCGGCCGGCCGACCAGGGCGAGGTCGCCGACCACGTCGAGAATCTTGTGGCGGACGAACTCGTCTTCAAATCGCAGCGCGTTCAGCACGCCGGTGTCGCCAATGACAATGGCGTTCTCGAGCGAGCCGCCCAGCGCCAGGCCGTTCTGGCGCAGCCATTCCACTTCCTTCAGGAAGCCGAAGGTGCGCGCGCCGGCGATGTTGTCGGCAAAGCTGGCTTCGGTAATGCGCTCGGTGCGCGACTGGTGCCGCAGCAGCGGGTGATCGAAGCTGATGGTGTAGCTGACCTTGAAGTGATCCGACGGGTAGATGGCAATGCGCTTGTCGCCGCTGGCAATCTGCACCGGCTTGAGAATCTTCAGGTACTTGCGCGAGGGCGCGAGCGCCTTGACGCCGGCTTCCTGCAGCAAATACAGGAACGGCGCACTGCTGCCGTCCATGATCGGCACTTCGCGGTGGTTGAGTTCGACGATGACGTTGTCGATACCGGCCGAGACCAGTGCGGCGAGGAGGTGCTCAACCGTTTCAACCGTGGCGCCGGACTTGCCCAGCACGGTGGCGTGCTGCACGCCAGACACCTCTGAGACCAGGGCCGGGATTTCGACGCCCAGGTCCGTGCGGCGGAACCGGATGCCGGTGTCGGCGGCGGCGGGTTTCAGGGTCAGCGTGACCTTCTGGCCCGAGTGAAGCCCGATGCCAGCGCACGAAATCTGCCGTTTAATCGTCCGTTGTGCGTCCATTCAGTCTACGGTTCCGGTCCCCATAGAAGCAAAGTCGATGCCTGTTATGCATCGACCGGCGGCAATGGACTAAACCCAATACCTGCAACGTTTACACAGATCTTCACAGTCGCGCACTCGCTACGGCTGTGTTTCTGGAGCCACAGCGGCAAACCGCTGAAGTGTGGCAATTTTGCCTCACGACCTAAGCATTTCGGCCAAAAACTGACCAGTTGCCGAGTTCTTGGCCTTCGCCACCTGCTCGGGGGTCCCCTGCGCCACGATGCGCCCACCGCCGTCGCCGCCCTCGGGCCCGAGATCGATCAACCAGTCAGCCGACTTGATGACGTCCAGGTTGTGCTCGATCACCACGATCGTATTGCCCTGGTCGACCAGACGCATCAGCACGTCGAGCAGCTTGCGCACGTCTTCGAAGTGCAGTCCGGTGGTCGGCTCGTCGAGGATGTAGAGGGTGCGGCCGGTGCCGCGCTTCGACAGCTCGCGCGACAGCTTCACGCGCTGGGCCTCGCCGCCACTCAGGGTCGTCGCCGACTGCCCGAGCGTGATGTAACCCAGGCCGACGCTCTGCAGCGTGCGCAACTTGATGGCCAGCGGCGGGAAATTCTCGAGCAGCGGCAACGCCTGGTCGACGGTCAGGTCCAGCACGTCGGCAATCGACTTGCCGCGGTACTTGATCTCCAGCGTCTCGCGGTTGTAGCGGCGGCCCTTGCACTGCTCGCACGTCACGTAGACGTTGGGCAGGAAGTGCATTTCGATCGCGATCACGCCGTCGCCCTGACAGGCCTCGCAGCGGCCGCCTTTCACGTTGAACGAAAACCGTCCCGGCTTGAAGCCGCGGGTGCGCGCTTCGGGCACCATCGCAAACAGCTCGCGGATGAACGTGAACAGGCTGGTGTAGGTGGCCGGGTTCGAGCGCGGCGTCCGGCCGATCGGCGACTGGTCGATCTCGATCACCTTGTCGATCAGGTTGATGCCCTCGATGGTGTCGTGGGCCCCGGGCTCGTCGGCCGCGCGGTAGAACTCGCGCGCCAGCGACCTGTACAGGATGTCGTTGACCAGCGTGCTCTTACCCGAGCCGCTGACGCCGGTCACCGCCACCAGGCGGCCCAGCGGAATCTTCACGTCGACCGACTTCAGGTTATTGGCGCGGGCGCCACGAATGACAATCTCGCCCTTCGCCTCCTTGCGGCGAACCGGCGGCGTGACGATGCCGCTCTCGCCGTTGAGATAGGCGCCGGTCAACGACCCATTCCCGTTGGCCAGCAGTTCCGCCGGCGTACCCTGAAAGATCAACTGGCCGCCGAGGTCGCCGGCACCGGGGCCGAGGTCGACCACGTAGTCGGCCGCGCGAATGGTTTCTTCGTCGTGCTCGACCACCACGACGGTGTTGCCGAGGTCGCGCAGCCGCGCGAGCGTCGTCAGCAGCTTGCGATTGTCCCGCTGATGCAGGCCGATCGACGGCTCGTCCAGCACGTAGAGCACGCCGGTGAGATTCGAGCCGATCTGCGTGGCCAGCCGGATGCGCTGTCCCTCGCCGCCCGACAGGGTCGCGGCCGAGCGCGCCAGCGTCAGGTAGCCGACGCCGACTTCGTTCAGGAAGCGCAGCCGATCGCGAATTTCTTTCATGATCCGCGTCGCGATGATCGCTTCGCGGTCATGCAGCTCCATGGCGTCGAACACCGCCAGGGCGCTGCCAATCGGCAGGTTCACGTACTCGGCGATGGTCTTGCCCTTGAGGGTCACCGACTGGCTTTCGGGACGCAGGCGGTTGCCCTCGCACACCGGGCACTCGCGCAGCGCCCGAAACGGGTCGAGTTCCTCCTGCTGCGCCCACGACCCCTCTTCGAAGCGGCGGCGCAGGTTCGGGATCACGCCCTCGAAGTCGCGGCCGTACGGGTCGGGCGTGACCAGTTTCTTCCTGGCGGTCCCGACGGTCTTCGGGGTCTTGGCGGCACCCGCCCCCGCGCTGTCGCGCTTCGGCGCGACAAACTGCGCCGCGGTCGGCCCCAGAAGAACCAGATCGCGGTGTTTCTTCGGCAGCTTGCCGAACGGCACAGCCGGATCGATGCCGTAGTACGAGGAGATGGCGCTCACCGCGGCGGCCACCAACCGGCTGTCGCCCTTGCCCCAGGGCGCGATCGCTCCGGCCGCCAGCGACCGCGATTCGTCCGGCACGATCCGCAGCGGATCGAAGTCCCAGGTCGCGCCCAGGCCCTGGCACGACTGGCAGGCGCCGTGCGGCGAGTTGAACGAGAACGCCCGCGGCGACATCTCGGGCACGCTGATGCCGCAGACCACGCACGCCAGCTTGCGCGAGAACAGCCGGTCGCCCGCGTCGAGCGAGTTGATCACCACCACGTCATCGGCCATCGTCAGCGCCACTTCGACCGATTCGGCAAGACGCTTCTCGATGCCGCTGCGGACGATCAGCCGATCGATGATGATGTCGATGTCGTGGTTGCGGCGGCGGTCGAGGGCAATGTCTTCTTCGAGCGACCGGATCTGGCCGTCGACCCGCGCCTTGGTGAAGCCGCGCGTGCGCAGCGCCAGCAGCTCTTTCTTGAACTCGCCCTTGCGGCCGCGAACGATCGGCGCCATCACGTTGATGCGGGTGTCCTGCGGGTACGTCATCACCAGGTCGACGATGCGCTCGAGCGACTGCGACGCAATCTCGCGGTCGCAGTTCGGGCAGTGCGGCACGCCGATGTTGGCAAACAGCAGGCGCAGGTAGTCGTAGATCTCGGTCACGGTGCCGACGGTCGAGCGCGGGTTCGAGCCGGTGGTCTTCTGCTCGATCGAAATCGCCGGCGACAGGCCCTCGATCAGGTCGACGTCCGGCTTCTCCATTTGCTCGAGAAACTGGCGGGCGTAGGCCGAGAGCGACTCGACATAGCGGCGCTGGCCCTCGGCATACAGGGTGTCGAAGGCCAGCGACGACTTGCCCGACCCCGACAGGCCCGTGATCACCACGAGCTTGTTGCGCGGCAGGTCGACGTCGATGTCCTTGAGGTTATGGACGCGCGCGCCCCGGACGGAAATCCAATCGTGCGGCATGGGTCTACTGTCGGGTCCGCGGGGCGGAACCCAATCCCCAAGTATACCCCCGCCGGAGTATCATCCGCCGATAGCTCATGCCCACGCCAACACCGCGAACACCCTCCCTGCTCTGGTCGTCGGTCCCCATTCTCGTTTTGGTCGCGCTGCTGGCATCGGCGGTGGCGCTGTTTGGTGACGGGGCGGCGAGCGGCGCCAACCCGATTGCGCTGCTGCTGGCGGCCGGCGTCGGCATCCTGATTGGCACCATGCACGGCCATGCCTGGAAGGACATCGAGAAAGGCATCGTTCACGGCATTTCGCTGTCACTCGGGGCCGTGATCATCCTGCTGACCGTCGGCGCCCTGATTGGGTCGTGGATTCTCGCCGGCACCGTGCCGACGATGATCTACTACGGGCTGATGCTGCTGACCCCGTCGATCTTCCTGCCGAGCGCCTGCCTGCTGTGCTGTTTCGTCTCGCTGGCCACCGGCAGTTCGTGGACCACGGCCGGGACGGTCGGCGTCGCGCTGATCGGCATCGCCATGGCGCAGGGTATCAACCCCGGGCTGGCGGCCGGTGCCGTCGTCTCCGGAGCCTACTTCGGCGACAAGATGTCGCCGCTGTCCGACACGACCAACCTGGCGCCGGCGGTGGCCGGCGCGGAACTGTTCGAGCACATCCGCCACATGGCGTGGACCACGGCGCCGAGCCTGGTGCTGGCGGTGATTTTGTATGTGGTCATGGGCCTGACGATTACGCCGCCGCAGGACACGGCCCAGGTCAAGGCCATCATGGACGCGCTGGCCGGCACCTTCGTGGTCGGACCGCACCTGCTGCTGCCGGTCGTCGTCGTGCTCGGGCTGGTGGTCAAGAAAATGCCGGCCTTTCCCGCCCTGTTGATCGGATCCCTCGTCGGCAGCCTGTTCGCGGTGGTGTTTCAGCCGCAGGTGGTGACGGCCTACGCCGCCTCGCCAGACCTGCCGGCGTGGGCCGCCCTGATCAAGGGCGCGTGGATGTCGCTGTTCGACGGCTTCAAGCTCGAGTCGCCGAACGCCGCGCTGAACGACCTGCTGTCGCGCGGCGGCATGGCGAACATGCTGAACACGGTGTGGCTGATCCTGATGGCGATGACCTTCGGCGCGGTCATGGAGGCTACCGGCATGCTGCAGCAGATTGCCGCCGGCATCCTGAGCATGGTCCGCGGCACCGGCTCGCTGATCGCCGCGACCCTCGCCACCACGTTCGGGATGAACATCGTGGCGTCGGACCAGTACATGGCCATCGTGTTGCCGGGCCGCATGTTCCGCGCCGAGTATGCCCGCCGCGGGCTTCACCCCAAGAACCTGTCGCGAGCGCTCGAGGATGCCGGCACGCTCACCTCGCCGCTGGTGCCGTGGAATACTTGCGGCGCCTTCATGGCCACGACGCTGGGCGTCGCCACCTTCGCGTACGCGCCGTACGCGTTCTTCAACTTGATCAACCCGATTGTCTCGGCGATCTACGGCTTCACGGGATTCACCATCGAGAAGCTGCCGCCATCGGAAACCGCATGAGGCACGGCATGCGACGACTCCTGGCGCTCGGGATCCTGGCGGCCGCCGCGGCGGTGTCGGCGCAGACCACTGCGCCGTTCAACGATTCCATTCGCCTTGCCGAGTTGAAGGCCGATCTCTACTTCCTGGCCGGCGACGGCTTCAAAGGCCGGCTGGTGGGGACGCCCGAGAACGCACTGGCCGCCGACTTCATCCGCTCGCGGTTCGAGCGCGCCGGCCTGAAGCCCGGGGCGCCGAACGGCACGTTCATTCAGCCGACCCAGTTGATGGTGGCGAGCCTTGGTGCGCGCAACGCGCTCACGGTGTCGCTGCCGGGCGGCGCGACACTCGAGCAGAAGCCCGAGCAGGACTTCTACCCGCAACGGTTCAGCGCGAGCGGCTCGGTGACGGCGCCAGTGACCTTCGCCGGCTTCGGCATTCATGCGCCGGCGCTCGGCTACGACGACTACGACGACCGCGTGAAGGGCCGTATCGCGCTGATCCTCGAGCACGAGCCGGGCGAGCGCGACCCGAAGAGCCCGTTCGACGGTGTGGTCACGGCCGAGGTCGCGGTGGCCATCAAGAAGGCGATGGCCGCACAGGCGAAGGGCGCCGTCGGCGTGTTGTTCGTCACCGACGTGCACAACCACCCGGCCGCGGCCAACTTCGAGGCGGCCGCGCGCAATTTCTGGCCGCCCCAGGCGCCGCGCGTCGATCGCTTCACGCTGGCGAGCTGGGCCGATCGCATCCGCATCCCCGTGGGCCAGATTTCGCCGGCGCTCGCCGAGACCCTGGTGCGCGGCACCGGACGATCGCTGCTCGAACTGTCGCAGGCGGCGGAAACCGAACGCGGCTTCGCCGGAGTCGCCCTCGACGGCGTGGAGGTCACGCTCGCGACGGCTGTCAACCGGCACATTGTTCCGGACCGCAACGTGCTCGCCTTCGTCGAGGGATCCGACCCGAAGCTGAAGGAGGAGGTCGTCATCGTCTCGGCGCACTACGATCACGAGGGCGCCGACGGCAACGTGATCTACAGCGGCGCCGACGATGATGGGTCGGGCACGGTGGCGCTGATCGAGATTGCCGATGCGTATGCGATGGCGGCCGCTGCCGGCCAGCGGCCGCGACGGTCGGTGCTGTTTGCCGCGTGGGGATCGGAGGAACGCGGTCCACTGCTCGGCGCATGGGCCTACACAGAGAACCCCACCTTCCCGCTCGCGCGCACGGTCGCCGTCCTGAACATGGACATGATCGGCCGCAACGAAGAGGTGCAGGTCGGTGGCGGCCCGCGCTTCAACGGTCTCGAGGTGCAGACGGCGGAATCGAACCGCAATGCCGTCAACATCCTGGGCTACAGCCGACACCCCGAGCTGAGCGGGGTCGTCGAGCGCGCCAACCGATCCGCGGTCGGCATCGGCCTCGAACTGAAGATGCGCTACGACAACAACAGCTCGAACCTGTTGCGCCGGAGTGATCAATGGCCGTTCCTGCAGGTGGGCGTGCCGGCGGTGTGGTTCCACACGGGCCTGCATCCCGATTACCACACGCAGTACGACCGTCCCGAGAAGATCAACTACGAGAAGATGGAACGGATTGCGCGGCTGGTGCACCAGGCGAGCTGGGTGCTGGCCAGCCAGGACGGCCGGCCGAAGTAGTCAGATCCTGTAGGGCACGCGAACGCCCGGGTCGTCGGCCGGAAAGTCCCTAGTGTTGCGCGTGATGAGCAGCGCCGACTCATGCCGCGCCGACGCCCAGATCAGGGCGTCGGGCACGCGAATGCGCGACGCCTGCCTGATGCCCGCCGCATCCCGCGCGATGGCACGGGTGAGGTCCACGACCTTGAAGTCGCGGAGAAACATCTCGACGACGTCACCCTCGGCTTCGTCGCGCACGCCAGCTTGCAACTCGACCCAGGTGACGATGCTGATCAAGGGCTGGCGGTACCGAGCCAGCTCCGCCTGAGCGGGTTCAATGCCCTTCAGGTAGTCGATCAGGATGTTGGTGTCGAACAGCGCCTTCACGACTGGTCGCGATCCCGCGCGTCCCATTCGCTGCGCAGGCGTTCCTGATATGCCAGCCCGTCTTCGGGAATGTCGCGCCAGATGCCGAACGCACGCTTCGCACCGCCCGCGGGGTGCTTACGCAGGTGTTCGGCTACGGCACGGCGGATTGCCTCGGCTCGCGACACGCCTTCGTGGCGGCACCATTCGTCCAGCGATGCCACCTGGTCTGCAGGCAGCTCGATGATCGTTCGCATGCGTCATCATACCACGTCATCATACGAGGTTCGTCGATGCCGCGATTCCGAAGGCAATGGCGGCGAGTAAAAGCCAGCGGCTCACGACCAGCCACCCCGGCGATGTGCCGGTGCGGAGCCAACCCGACCGGCGACCTCGCGACCGGAACCACCACTTGGTGAGGTCGTACACCCCGATCGGCGACAGTGACAGCATGAGGCCCAGGCCGAAATCGAAGATGCGGTAGCTGTTGGACACCTCGAAGACCACGGCGGTCCACAACGCCCCGGCCGCGATCGACAGCGCCAGGCGATCCAGAGGATGCGCATTGGACGGCATCAGGACAGAGGTGGTGCGAAGTCCCAGCGACATGCCGGCGAGGACGACCAGCGCCCCAAGCAGGATGGTCATGCCGAAGTGGGCCGGCTTCCGCCTTCGCCGGGGCTACGGCGGACAGGAAAGCCGGACGCCACGTCGGCGGGAAACAGGTAGACCGATTCGTTCGACGCCACCGCCATTTGGCCGGCGGGGCCGAACGCCAACCCAACCAGCCCTGCGCCGGCAACGATCAGTTCGGGTGCCGTGCCCGGCCGAAGGGCATGAACGCCGCTGGCACCGGCCAGCGCCTCGACTACGTGCAAGGTGCCGGCGGCATCAAAGGCCAACCCCTGGGGCCGTCCGAACGGCGTGTCGAGGGTTTCGACCACGCCGTTGGGGCTGATGCGACGCACCGAATCGTACGAGGCCAGGGTGGGTGCCGAGACGTACAGGTGGCCATCAGCCGACATCGCGAGGTGAAAGGCCGCCACGCTCGACGGCACGGTCGCGAATGTTTCGGTGCGGCCGCTCGGGAGAATGCGAAAGATGGTTCCGCCGCGGTCGCCGACGTACAGCGCGCCGTCGGTGTCGAACGCCAGGCCGCAGGCCACGCCCAGATCGGAGGCCACGACCTCGTAGCGGCCGTCATCGAACACGCGATAGACGCGGCCCTCGAAGCGGCTCGACACGTAGAGGTGTCCGTCGGGACCAAGCGCCATGGAGGTCGGATTGACGAGGCCATGCACGAACGGCTCGCGCGCACCGCCGCCGGCGGGAATCCGGAATACCGACACCGATGCTTCCTGTCCGCGCGAACCGCTGTAGGTGACATACAACGCGCCGTCGGCCCCGAACACCGGATTATCGACCTGGTGCAGGCCGGTCGCGAGCAACGCGCCGACGCGCGCGTACAACGTGGCGCCCGGTACCCACGCGACCTTCACGGCCGTCTCGCCGCCATCGAGGCCGGAGGGCACGACCACCGCCAGCCGATCGGGCGACGCAAAGGCGAGGCGCGCCGACTGGCCGCCAATGGTGACGAGGTCGGCGGTCGATTCGGGCGGCGGGAATCCGTCGCCACGCAGCCAGAGCCGTCCGCCTTCCACCACGCGGACCGGCTCCAGGCTTGTTAGCTGTGGCAAGGGCTCTTCGCGACCGGGCGCGCCATTAGGTGTCGTCCAGTTCGAGATTCCAGTACAGGTAATCGCGCCAGCTTTCGGGCGCGCTGCGCAGGCCGATCGTGATCCGGATGGCCGGGGCCGACATCGGCCGCCGTGGCGGCTTCATCAGCCGCATGCGGGCCTCGGACGGGGTCCGTCCGCCCTTGCGGCGGTTGCAGGTGACGCAACAGGTGACGATGTTCTCCCAGTCCTTGCGGCCGCCCTGCGACACCGGGACCACGTGATCGAAGGTGAGTTCCTGCGTCGGGAACACCTCTTTGCAGTACTGGCAGGTGTATTCGTCGCGCGCGTAGATGTTGGCCCGCGAGAACGGCACGTAGTCGAATCGCTTCTTGATGCGAACGTAGCGTAACAACCGGATGACAGAGGGAAGTTTAAGGGCGAACGAGACCGCGCGGACTTCACGGTCGTGATGCGCGATGATCTCGACCTTGCCCTGGCACCATAACGTTACCGCCTTCTGCCAGTTGACGACTTTCAGCGGCTCGTAGGTCGCGTTAAGGAGGAGCGTCTGCTCCATTTACGCGACATTGTGCCATGAATCGCGTGGGACTACACAATTCGGCACGAGCGCCGATAAGCTCTGGATAGATGCTCTCTCTTCGCCACGACGCCGGCGGACACGCGCGCATTCTGGTGGCCACGATCATGGCGGTCATCGGCACCGGGTGTGCCAGCTCCGGCGGCATGGTCTACAAGCCGCAGCCCTTCCCGATGCCGGGAGGTGGCGGCACCGTCGCCGTGCCGGCGCCGGTCGAAGCCGGCGGCACGCCCGCGGTGCCCCCGCCTGCCGCGCCGGGACGCCCGGGCTCCCCACCCGTCAGTGGCCTGCCGGCCGGCGCCACCGCCAACGGCTATGCCCTGTCGAGTACGGCCCTCTCGCTGCGCGGCGCACCGTACCGCAACGGCGGCGTCGATCCGGCGAACGGCTTCGACTGCAGCGGGTTCGTGCGCTACGTCTACCAGCAGCACGGCGTGCCCATGCCGAGGGCGGTACGCGAGCAGTTCCGGGTCGGCAAGTCGATCGATCGCAGCCGCCTCGAAGCGGGCGACCTGGTGTTCTTCAGCACGGTGGCCCCCGGCGCGTCGCACGTCGGCATCATGATCGGCGGCGATCAGTTCGTCCACGCCCCCAGCGAGCGCGGGGTGGTCCGCGTGGAGAACCTGAGCGCGCAGTACTGGGCCAGCCGATACCTCGGCGCCAGGCGCGTTAACTGATCGGTCCCGGCGGCTTCGGGAACGGTTGTGGCACCGGCGCCGGTGTGGGCGGTGGCTCAGGCGGGGCCTGATCGATCGGGCCCGGAATGGGCGCGACCGTCGCGGGCGGCGTCGGCGGTGGCGTCTCGTTGATCCCCATCCGCCTGACGATGATTTGCTGGCGGCGCAACAGCCGCCGGGTTGGCTTGGCCGGACTGTGCTCGCGCGGGTTGATGATGGCGCCCGCCAGCAACGCCGCCTGCTCGACGCTGAGCGAGGCGCACGGTCCGCCGAAGTAGGCGCGCGCGGCCGCCTCGCAGCCGAAAATGCCGTCGCCCCACTCGATCATGTTCAGGTAGATCTCGAAGATGCGGCGCTTGGTGAGCGCGGCTTCAAGGCGGCGGGCGATCAGCAGCTCGGTGACCTTGCGCATGGGATTGCGCGTGGGCGACAGGTACAGGTTCTTCGCCAGTTGCTGCGTGATGGTGCTGCCGCCGCGCAGGAGCTGTCCTTCCTCCCAGTTCTTCTCGAGCGACGCCTTGAGCTCGGCCAGGTCGATGCCGTCGTGATCGTAGAAGGCCGCGTCTTCAGTGACAATTACCGCGCGCCGGAGGTTCGCCGAAATCTGGTTGTAGGGCACCCAGCGATGGCGGATCTGGAACTTGGATCGACCCGCCTCGGCCGCCTCGCGCTTGCGCAGCTCCATGAACGCGGTGGTGGTGGGATTGGTTGCCGCGAGGCTCCGCACATCCGGCAACGTCAGGTAGGTGTAGGCGACGTACGCAAAGCCCAGGGCGCCCAGCCCGGCGACCGCCCTTGACGCGACTTTCACGATCGACCGGAAACGGCGCGCCATCGAGCGATTATAGCCAGCCACGCTGTTGCCGACAGGCACGCCGACGGCGCTCGGCGTGGACTGCCCGGGTGAGACTAGCTGCAGCCGTACCCGTACGGATCGAGGCAGGCCGGGGGCTCGGGCGCCGCCGCCCCGTTGATGCTGCCGACCATTGACGAGTGCAGCGTGCAATGGAAGTTCGTGGCGCTCGCGCTGCGCAAGACCATGCTCCGCGAGACAGCACCCGGCCCAATCTCTCCCAGGTCGGCCGACCCGTCGTCCATCACCAGGCGGTGCATCACCGAGTCGCTGTTCCTGAAGATCACCGTGTCGCCGGAGTTGGCCTTGACCGGGTTGGGCTGGAATGCGGTGTTGCCGGTCGAGGCCACGATGGCAATCGTGACCGTGGTGGGTGGGCTTGGCGCCGCGGGCGCCGCCGGCGCCGGAACCGACGCGGTCTGGCTCGGCGATGTCGGCGACGCCGCGGGCGATCCGCCGCCGCCACAGTTCCACAGGGCCAGAGTGGCCAGCAGGGTCATGCCCCGGGCCGCGTTCGACGTGTGTCTCATGCAGGTACCTCCAACTGCCCAATCGCAATTGGCGTGCCGCACGCGACGTCTGTCAGATCAACAACTTAGAGCCGCCCGCCCTTACGCAAACGGAAATTGCTTACGCCGGTCAGCCTTCAACGACGACCTTGATGCGATCGCCAGGCTGCGGCTGAACATTGACCTCGCGGTCGTTCATGATCGCCAGGGTCGCCGCGTTGACCAGGCTCTTGCCCTGGCGGACCGCGATCGACTGCCACGAGTCGCCCGAGCGCACGATGTAGAAGTCGAGGCGATTGGGCTGGACGCGCGAGGCCTCGGCCGCGCTCAGCGTCCGGAACGATTGAATGGCCGGCACGACCTCGCGGTCGACCAGGTTGAACGCAGCCTCGGGCGCGAAGCCGGCCACGACGTACATCTGCCGGCCCATCTGGACGTGGGCCGCGCGCATCAACACCGGGCCGGTGCCCTCGGCCTTGCCGCGATACAGGCCGACATGCGCGTCCTGCCCGTTGATTTGCTCGAGCCGTCCATCCACCACGCTGTAGCCCGCGGCGCGCATGGCGGCGACCGCGATATCGCCCACCCCGCGGCCGCTTTGACCTGTGGAGTTCCGGCGCTGCAGGCCGGCCTCCACTTCCTGGAGCACCATGTAGTGGTCGGTGCCGGGTTCGCGCGCCATCACGGCGTCCGGCGAATTGGTGACCTCCCACCCTTCGGGGAACGTCACGCCAAGGCGGAGGGCCGGGTGCAGAAAGGTATTGCCGCGCACGATGCCATCCTCGGGATTGTCGCCAAACACCAGTCCGCCGAGGCGATCGAGATAGACCTCACGGTTTCGCTTGCTCGCCGTCGGCGCCGCGAACTTCCCGACCACCGGTTCAGCCTTCCCGACACGTGAGCCAGGATCCGGATGGGTCGACAACCAGTTGGGCACGCCACCCTCACTGAGCGCATCGACCCGCGCCAGCGTCGAGAGAAACCGAGGCACGCCGGTGGGATCCCATCCGGCGCTTGATCCGTACTCCACGCCCAGCCGATCGGCCTCGAGTTCGGCGTCGCGTCCGTGCTTCAGGAACAACACGCCCAGGCCGGTCGCGCCCAACTCGGTGAACGGCCGGGTGCCCGGAACGAAAATGCTGAGGATCGTCAGGCCGAGGTTGGCCTGCGCCTGCCGCGTGTACGCCTGCGCGGCATGCCGTGCAGTGACGTGGCCAATCTCGTGGCCCAGCACGCCCGCCAACTCCGACTCGTCATCAAGATAGGCGAGCAGGCCGCGCGTGATGTAGGTGTAGCCACCCGGCAGGGCAAACGCGTTGATGGCCGGGCTGTCGACAATCGTGAAGCTCCACGGCAGGTTGGGCCGGTGCGACGCGCGCGCCAGCTCCTGGCCGATCTCGGTCACGTAGGCCTGCAGCGCCGGGTCGTTGTAGACCCCCATCTCGCGCCGAATCTCGGCGTCCTGCTGTTGCCCGATGGCCAGCTCCTCGGCCTCGCTGAGGAGCGACATCTGCCGCTTGCCTGTCACCGGGTTGGTCGCGCAGGCGGCCGTCGCGGCGACGACAAGAACCGCCAGGAGCAAGCCGGTTCCTCTTCCCATGCCCAGGGCCAGTGCAACCCGTGTACCACAGCCGGGCGTCACGCTTTTCGGACATCGGGTGGGTCGAGGGGCGCAAAACGCGGCCACCCTGGTCGATCGACCGTTTATGGGGACGCTGCCGGCGAGCGGCCGGGCCCCCCTCAAGCGCGTTGGTTTCGCGTGGTGGCGATCAGGTTGGTCGCGAGAACTATCGCGAAGATCGCGACGGCGGGCGCGAGGGTCCAGGGAAATCTCGCGATCGAGTTGTAGTTGCCGGCCTCGGCCAGCATGGTGCCCCAGCTGGCTACGGGATCGGGAAATCCCAGCCCGACAAACGAGAGCGTCGCTTCGGCAAGAATAAAGGCCGGCAGCAGCAGCGTCGCCTGCACCACCAGGTGCCCGCCGCACGCCGGCAGCAAGTGGTGGATGAGAATGCGGCCGGGACCCGCGCCGAGCGATCGCGCCGCCAGCACGTACTCGCGATCACGCTCGGCCGCGACGATGGCCCGTACGCCCTTGGCCACAAACGGCCATCCCACCGCGATGAAGATGCCGGCCACGAGCCCGAACACGGTCGACGCCGGCAGCACCAGGGGCAGCACCGCGCGCAACACCAGCACCACGTAAATCACCGGCAGGATCAACACGAAATCGGCCACCCGCATGACCGCGTCGTCAATCCATCCCCCGCGCAGGCCGGCCCACGCACCGGCCAGCGCGCCAATCAGCACTGCGCCGAGGGTGGCGAGCAGCGACAGCCCCACGGACGTGCGGGCGCCGTGGAGCAACCGCGACAGGACGTCGCGGCCGAAGTTGTCGGCGCCCAGCAGGAAGACCGGCTCGTCGGTCCGGCCAAACCACGGCAGCGGCACCGTCCGCGTCTCGTCGGCCTCGAAGCGCTGCTCGAGGCGATCGGCCAGCGCGAGCGGGTGGACGATCGGCGCGCCGAGCCCCTGGAAATGCGGGCGCATCGGCGGGGCGTGCAGGAACTCCCGGAAACCCTCGCCTTCCCCGTAGGGAGCCAGCCACGGCGCCGCCAACGACACCGCGGCCAGGGTCAGCACCAACGCCGCAGCGCGGCGGGTCATGCGCCCTCCTGCGATTGCACCCGCGGATCGGCCAGCGCCAGCAGCGCCTCGGCGATCCACGTGCCGGCCGCCAGGAAGAACGCGCCCGACGCGGCGCAGCCGGCCACGAGGTAGAGGTCGCGTGCCCGGAGCGCGTCGTACATCAATCGACCCAGTCCCGGCCACGACGTGACGACCTCCACCACGAACGAGCCGCTGAACAGCGAGCCGATCATCACGCCGTAGAGGCCCAACACCGACCGGAGGGACACGGGCCAGGCGTGTCGGATGATCGCCCCGGCGTGCCCGAGGCCGCGGGCACGGCTGGCCGTCACGAATGGCTCGCGCGCGGCCTGCTGAATGGCCTCGGACTGCAGGCGCTCCAGGGTCGCCGCGAGCGGCAGCGCCAGCGCGATCGCCGGAATAGGCAGGTGCCGGGCGAGATCCGCCAGCCAGTGCGCCCAGCCGGCGTCGAAGCCGGCCGCCGACGTCATGCCGCCCACCGGCAACCAGCCGGTCCGCGCGGCGAGAAACACCAGGGCCAGCGAGCCGATGAGCGGCGGGACCGACAGCGCGACGATCGACAGGACGCGGACGACGCGGCGGCCGAGGCCGCGCGAGCGGCTGCCCGAGTACACGCCCAGCGGCAGGCCCACCGCGGTGGCCGCGACCAGCGCCACGGCCGCGAGCATCGCCGTGTTCAGGGCGCGCTCGCCGATCAGCGCATTCACCGGGCGGGAGTACAGCACCGACCGGCCGAAGTCGAGCCGCGCGACCCCGCCCAGCCATGACAGGTATTGCGCGACCAGCGGCCGATCGAGGCCGAGTTCGGCGCGCAGCCTTGCGCGCTCCGCGGGGTCGAGGGCCAGCGCCTCTTCAGTGGTGATGTCGCCCGGGGCCAGGCGCGTCAGCAGCAGCGCCGCCGACGACACGACCATCACGAGCAGCAGGGCGAAGCCGAGACGCCTCAGCAGGTAGCGTCCCATGCTCCGCTACTGTCCTCCCTGCCCCGGTGACGGCGAGCGCACGGTGATGGAATCGGCCGCCCACAGCAACTGCGGGCGCAGGATGGCGGGCTGCAGCGAGCCCACCCGCGCGCCGGCTCCGATATACATCCGGGGCGCCACGAAGTACAGCGCCGGCAGGTGGTCGGCGAAGATGTCCTGCATCTGGTCGAACAGGCGCTTGCGTTCGGCGGGGTCGACGCTGGTCATCATCTGCTGCGTCAGGCCGTCGAGCTGCTTCTCCCACTCGGTAGCCGGGGTCGCCTGGCCGATGTTCCAGATATGCGCCGAGCCCGAGCTCAGCCAGAAGTCTGGTGACATGCCCGGATCGAGGGCGGACAAGGAGTAGAAGAAGAAGATCGACTCGAAGTCGCCCTTCAGCATGCGCTCCACGAGCGCACCGGGCTCGAGTGTCACCACGTCGACGGCGATGCCCAACGGGCGCAGGTCGTCGCGCAGCACGGCCGCCGAGCGTTCGACCGAGGAGTTGCCGCGGAAGGCGATCACCGTAAAGCGCGCCTCGGTGCCCTGCTCGTCTTCCAGCCACTCGTCGCCATCCCGATTGGCAAGCCCCAGGCCGGTCAGCAGCTCTCTGGCCTTCTCGAGGGAGAAGGGGTAGCGCCGCACGTTCGGCGAGAACCAGTTCCGGTTGCCCGGGGTGATTGGTCCCCAGATGGGCACGCCGGCGCCGAGGTACACGGTGTTGGCGAAGGCCTCGCGATCGATGGCGTGTGAAATCGCCTGCCGGAACTCGCGCCGGGTGATCCAGTCGCGGCGCGGGTCTTTCGCCCAGAATTGGGGACGCAAGTTGAAGAAGAAGACGTCGGGGTCAGTGCCGACGCCCAGTTCCAGTAGTTGCAGCTTGCCCTCGTCCACGAGCGGCCTGAGCGTCGCCACGTCTTCGGGGCGCACCTGCTGCTGCAGCAAGTCGAGCTGCCCTGCCTGCAGCCGTACGAGCTCGGCGTTCTGATCGGGCACGACCTCGAGCACGATCTGATCGAGATACGGCAGGGCGACGCCGGCGGCGTCTTTCTTCCAGTAGTGCGGGTTGCGGTCGAACACCAGCCGCTGGCCGGGCTCGTAGCGCGCGAGCACGAATGGCCCCGTCGACACCATCTCGGCAAGCGGCGCCGCCACGCCCCACGCCTGTGCAAAAGTACCGGCCTCGAGCGCGGCTTCGAGCTTGTGCCTGGGCGCGATCGTCAGGTTGTCGAGCAGCGCGATGCCGGGACCGAACGTCGCGGGATAGCGAACGACGACGGTGCGGGCGTCGGGAGCGGTGACCGAGAGTGGCTGCCCGTTGACCAGCAACGAACCCGACAGGATGCTGCGGGCCTTGGGATCGGAGATGGCCTTGAACGTGAACAGAACGTCGGCCGAGGTAAACGGCGTCCCGTCCGACCAGTTGGCCTCGCGCAGCTTCAGGGTGAAGGTCAGGTTGTCGGCCGCAACGGTCCACGATTCGGCCAGGGCCGGTTCGGGTTCCTGGGTGACCCGATTGAGGTGGATGAGCCGGTGCTGGGTCAGGTGCGCAATGAGGTCGGTTGACGTGCTGCGATCGACCCAGCGATTGAAGGTACGTGGTTCGCTGCGCAGCGCGGACGTCAGGATCCCGCCACGCGTGTTCACGTCCGAGAAAACAATTTCCGTGCCCGAGTCGTCGGGTGGCTGTTGGCTTGACCACCAGCTCCACCCCATGAACGCCATGAGGCCCAACAGCAGAACGCTCAGCAATGCCCGCGGTTGTCGGTTCACTTCTTGTCCTGTCGGCCAATAAATTGGCCGTTTTTTTCCGTGCACGGAAATCCAAAAACGCCTGTTTTGCGTGCAGAACGATGAGCAAAACGGCCGCCGGCTCGTCCGGCGCCCCTGGCCGGGGCAACTGCTTGGCCGCACGCCCGGTGCTCGACGTCACGAGGCCGACCGCATCGTAGAACACCAAACCCTGCGCATGCAATCAGTTAGCGGAATGTGCCAGCCGCTACGGCCGTGTTGGCACCGCCCGTGCGATTGCTAACTGCAGAGGAGTACTGAAATGGACGTTCAACCGCTGACATACAGCGAATCCGAATTTCAGCCGCAAGTTGGCCGCAGCGTGAGCATCGAACAAGCCGCCCAGTTGCTGGCCGTCTCCCGCCGGACCGTGTACTACCGCATTCGTGACGGCCGGCTTCGCACCATTCGCACGCTGGGCGGCTCGCAGCGCGTGCTGATGGACTCGGTCGACGAACTGCGCCGCGGACACTAGCGGCGCGGCTGATCTTCCCTGCGTTGGTTACTTAACCGAACGGCTTAGACCCTGGAGTCCCTGATGGAGAACCTGCAGTTGAATGGCCGGAACCGCTCGCGCGGCTCCTGGTCGTGGCAAGGCTCCACCCTGCTTGCGGTTGTGGTGCTGCTGGCGTGCACGACGTCGGCCATGGCGGGCAACCGCCGGGCGCGCTTGTCCGCGGACCTCGCCGCGCATCTGAACTCGGCCTCCTCCGCGCCCATCGACATCATTGTCTCGGGCTCGCAGGAGCGTGTCGAGCGGCTGGCGAGGCGGCACGGCCTGGCCGTGAAGAAGGTGTTGACGTCGGGCGCGGTGCTGACGGCATCCAGGCGCGCGGTTGATGCGCTGTCGCGCGACGTGGAAGTGGAATCGCTGTCGGGCGATCCGGCTGTGTATTCGCACATGGCGGTCACCACGCAGACCACAGGCGCGGCGGCGGCGTGGTCGGGGGCGGTGGCGGCGCTCGGTACGGTGGACGGCCGGGGGATTGGCGTGGCGATCATCGACAGCGGCATTGCCGACCATCCGGCCCTGAAGAACCGGGTCGTGGCCAGCGTCGACTTCACCAACCGCCGGGGGCGGGGCGGCGATCAGTACGGCCACGGCACCCACATCGCCGGCATCGTCGCGGCCCGGTCGTTCGCGAACACCGCCGAGGGCGCGGAGCGAGGCATGGCGCCGGCGGCGCACCTGATCAACCTGAAGGTGCTGGGCGCCAACGGCAGCGGCCAGGCCAGCGATGTGATCGAGGCGATTGACTGGGCCATCCGCTACCGCAAGGCGTTGGGCATTCGGGTGCTGAACATCAGCCTGGGTGCGGCGCCGACGCAGAGTTACAAGGACGACCCGATCTGCCAGGCGGTGGAGCGGGCGTTCAAGGCCGGCCTGGTGGTGGTGGCGTCGGCGGGCAACTACGGCACCAACGACAACGGCGATCGTGTCCACGGCAGCATCACCTCGCCGGGCATCTCGCCGTTCGCGATCACGGTGGGCGCCATCCGCACGCAGGGCACGGCCGACCGGGGCGATGACGAGGTCGCGCCGTGGAGCTCCAAGGGCCCGACCATGGTCGACCACATCGTGAAGCCGGACCTGGTGGCACCGGGCTCGAAAATCGTCTCCACCGCGGCAGCGGGTGCCACCTTGATGACGACGTATCCGGATCGCCTGATCGACGGCCCCGGTTCGCGCGACTACTTCCAGATGAGCGGAACCAGCATGTCGGCCGCGGTGGTCAGCGGTGCGGTAGCGCTGCTGCTGGATGGGCGAGGGGATCTGACGCCGTTGCAGGTCAAGTTGGCGCTTCAAGCCAGCGCAGACTTCATGCCGGCCGAGGGGTTGATGGCGAGCGGAGCCGGAAGCGTCAATCTGGCTGGTCTCCACCCGGTTGTGAGTTCGTGGGCCAAAGCGACCGACAAGCTCAGTCGGGGATATGCCTATCCGGCCGCAGCCAAACACGTCCTCCGACCGAACAACGTCATCTGGGGTGACAACGTCATCTGGGGTGACAACGTCATCTGGGGTGACAACATCATCTGGGGTGACAACATCATCTGGGGTGACAACATCATCTGGGGTGACAACATCATCTGGGGTGACAACATCATCTGGGGTGACAACATCATCTGGGGTGACA